>ENA-OQCW01000069-OQCW01000069.1-human-gut-metagenome-genome-assembly--contig:-NODE-69-length-78298-cov-29.540328_pt1 | contig 78298 bp, 68 predicted proteins | sample MGYA00242767_ERZ504593 | MGnify/ENA primary metagenome ERZ504593 (study PRJEB26092, sample SAMD00036307) | human gut metagenome | host: Homo sapiens | study: EMG produced TPA metagenomics assembly of... | reverse complement strand
CCGGGCTATCTCCCTGCACGAGAGCCCGGAGCGGCGTAGCTCCCCGGCCCTCTCCACTACGGCTCTACTGTATGTCATGCGGACTCCAAACCGGACCTGATGGTCCAACTTTTTGTCCGCAGTCCCTCGTTACATTTTTGTTCGTTACATTCCTTGCTGGTACCGGCAAAAAAGCTGATAGAGTAGGTCAAACGCGTTGGATGCGAACGGCGGGGGAGAGGTTGCCGTCCATGCTGGATCTCAGAGTTATTTGCAAAAGGTACGTTACGCAGTCGTTTACGCAGGTAGCGCTCGACAGCGTAAGCCTGTCTTTTCGCGATAACGAGTTTGTAGCCATCCTGGGTCCTTCGGGCTCGGGTAAAACTACGATGCTCAACGTCATTGGTGGACTCGACCATTTCGATTCCGGCGACCTGCTGATCGATGGCATCTCGACCAAGGACTTCAGCGACCGCGATTGGGACGCCTATCGTAACAATCGCATCGGCTTTGTGTTCCAGAGCTATAACCTCATTCCGCATCAGACCATTTTGGAAAACGTGGAGCTGGCGCTTACGCTCACGGGCGTGGGGCGTGCTGAGCGCCGCCAGCGTGCGCGCAAGGCGCTTGAGGCAGTTGGCCTGGGCAAGCACGTTAACAAGCGCCCGAGCCAGCTATCGGGTGGCCAGATGCAGCGCGTGGCTATTGCCCGCGCCCTGATCAACGATCCCGAGATTGTGCTGGCTGACGAGCCGACCGGCGCCTTGGACTCAACGACATCCGTACAGGTCATGGATTTGCTCAAGGATGTTGCGCGCGATCGTTTGGTCATCATGGTCACGCACAATCCCGAGTTGGCATACAGGTACGCCACGCGCATTGTCACCCTGGCGGACGGCAAGATCACCGACGATTCAGATCCCTTTGATGCTACCGAGGCCGCGCGTCGCGAGGCCAAGCCCACGCGCAAAACCTCGATGAGCTTTGTGACGGCGCTGGGGCTTTCTGCCCGAAACCTCATGACCAAGAAGGGCCGTACGGCCATGACTGCCTTCGCAGGTTCGATTGGCATTATTGGTATCGCAGCGATTCTGGCGCTCTCCAACGGCGTAAACGGCTACATCAAAAAGGTCGAGGAGGACACGCTCTCAAGCTACCCGCTTACGATTTCCAAACAAGATTACGACCTGTCGTCCATGATGGGCGGACAGGGGGCTACCGATGAGGAGGTATCCAAGGGCGAGGCCTCGTCCGATGACGCTACCGGTGGCAAGGCTAAGGGAACGGATAAGATTCCCGTGGTCACGGCCGTAAAGGATATGTTCGCAAGCGTTAAATCTAACGATATGACGAGCTTTAAGGCATGGCTTGACGGCGGCGGTGACGGTATCGACAAAGAGGTCAACGCTATCCAGTACGGCTACGGCGTGACGCCGGTTGTCTATCGTTTGAGCAAGGGCGACGAGAGGCCCGTTCGGCTTGTTCCCAACGCTATGACCGAGGCCATGAGCGGAGGCGCAAGCTCGGCGGCAACGGTGAGCATGGATTCCATGGGGACCTCGGTCTTTAACGAGATGATTGACGACCAGAGCCTGCTCGACAGCCAATACGATGTCGTTGCCGGCCATTGGCCCACGTCCGCCAACGAAGCCGTGATGGTGCTTTCGGACCGCGGCACGGTGGGCGACTATACGCTCTATAGCATCGGCGCGCTGGATATCGATGAGCTCAACGACCTGGTCAACAGCGCCATGACGGCCGACGGCAAGGTCGAGACGCCCGAGACCGGCACCGACTTTACCTACGACGATGCGCTGTCCACGACATTTAAGGTGTTGTCGCCGGCCGATGCCTATCGCAAAAACGAAGAGACCGGCATGTGGACCGACATGTCTGGCGACGCCGACTTTATGGCCGCCAAGGTTGCCGACGGTATTGACGTGCGCATTGTGGGCGTGGTGCGACCCAACGAGACGGCCAACGCGAGCGCATTGACTCCGGGCATTGCCTATACGCATGCGCTGACTTGCCAGCTTATGAAGCGCGCCGCCGATTCGCAGATTGTGCAGGAGCAGCTTGCCCACCCCGAGACGGATGTCTTTACGGGCAAAACCTTCGACGAGCTGCAGAGCGAGGCCAAGCAAGGCGTGGATCTGAGCAGCATGTTCAGTGTGGACGAGGCGGCGCTGAAGAGCGCGTTCTCGTTCGATGCATCTGCGCTCTCGGGTGCGGCCGGCGGCATGGACCTTTCTAGCCTTGATTTGTCCGGGCTGGATATTGACCTTTCGGGTGTTGGGCGAGACATCGACTTTAGTGACATCATGGCCAAGGCGCCGGCTCCGGATTTCTCGGGCATCTTTGACGGTCTGGAGCTCACGCCCGAGCAAATGCAGCAGGTGGGAACGCTTGCCAATCAGCTGTTTGAGGGCTTTATGCAGTCCGATCAGTTTAAGGCGCTGTCGCCCGAAGACCTTAAGGACGCGTCAAAGCTTGCTGCCGCATTCTCGACGTATCTTGAGCATGATGCCGACGCCCAGCAATACCTGGCTCAGCTCAGGGCACTCGGCGGCGATGCCCTGGCCGAGCGTCTGCAGCAGGTGATGGGCGACTATGTGCAAAAGCAGCTGGCTCCGTATTTGCAGCAGTCTATGGATCAGGTGATGAAGGCGGTCAGCGAGCAGATTGCGACGACGGTATCAACCCAGCTCAAGGCGGGTGCGGCAGGGCTCATGGACCAAATGGCGACGCAGATGTCTTCGAGTTTTGCCAACTTGGCGAGCGCCATGCGCGTGGATGCGAGCGCCTTTGCGCGTGCCATCCATTTCAACATGGACGCCGAGGACCTGAGTTCGCTCATGATGAGCTATGCCAAGGCGTCAAAGCTCACCTACGATAACAATCTGACCACGCTGGGCTATGCGGATGAGACAGACCCCATCTCGGTTAAGATTTTCCCGCGCGACTTTGAGGCCAAGGAGCGCGTGCTCGATTACATCGATGCGTACAACAAGCAGGTCAAAGCTGCTGGCCACGATGAGCAGGCAATCTCGTATACCGACTACATGGGCATCATCATGGGCTCGGTGACCGACATCGTGAACACCATCAGCTTGGTGCTCATCGCATTCGTGAGTATCAGTTTGGTGGTGAGCTCCATCATGATCGGCATCATCACCTACATCAGCGTGCTGGAGCGCAAAAAGGAGATTGGCATCCTGCGCGCGATCGGCGCGTCAAAGCGCAACGTGGCAAACGTGTTCAACGCTGAGACCTTTATCGAAGGCCTCATTGCCGGCGTCTTTGCCATTGTCGTCGTGGTGGCCGTGAGTTTTCCGGTTAATGCCTGGGCACTTGCCGCCAAGCAGGTCCCCAATCTGATGAGTCTGCCCGCGCAGGATGCGCTGATGCTCATTGTGATTTCGGTGTTGCTGACGGTCGTTGCCGGCCTGCTGCCGGCTCGCAGCGCATCCAAGAAAGACCCTGTGGAAGCCCTACGCTCCGAATAATGTGACAAAGGGACTATCCCTTTGTCACATTGGGGGCCCAATTACCGTTCGGCACGTTAAGGGTCCCCGCTCCCCGCTTAACACTTGACGAAGAATCTCCATCTTTATATACCTATCGGTAGGCATATAGGTTGCATTGCCGATAGAAACGGAGTAACCATGACTCTCATCGCACCAGCCGAAAAGGACCGCCCCCGTGAGAGCGGCGCATTTGCTTGGATTGTCGTTATTGCGCTCGGTTTAATGTCTGCGGGAACAACCGGCACCTACAGCATCATTGCCGGCTCATTCATCGCTCCTGTATGTGAAGACCTGGGCTTTGACTACACTTCTTTCTCTTTCTATTTCACCGCGATTCTTCTTGGCCTTGCGCTTGGGCTTCCGCTTTTGAGTCGTTTCATTCCAAAAGTAATCGGCAAACCATGGCATATTTGCGTTGAACTCGTCCTTATTGCCGCCGGCGCCGCAATGGCGTTCTACACCGAGGTCTGGATGTTCATCGTCTCCGCCGCAGTGATCGGCATCTGCTTTTCGTTCACAACGGGTGTCTGCATGTCCGATGTCATTGACCAATGGTTCAGTAAATCGTCTGGTCTTGCCATCGGCCTTGCGTGGGGCGTTAATTCTCTCTGCACGCTGCTATTGAGTCCTGTCATTACACTGGTCATCGAGCAGCAAGGCTGGCGTACGGGTTACATCGTACTTGCGGCCGTTTCTGCAGCCATGATATTGCCCACAAGCGCATTTATCATTCGCCTTAAGCCTTCTGATCGCAATATGCTTCCGTACGGAGAGACTACCTCCGAAACCCATGAGAGCTACAGCGCCGATGAAAAGGAAGATGTCTCTTCGGGCATGGCGCTCCGCGATGCCGCGAAAACGCCATCTTTTATTCTCTGCGCCCTTCTGCTCTGCGTGGCGCAACTCACCTGCTGCATGAACCAGCTGTTCCCGACCTATGCAAGCGAGGTCGGCTTCAATCCCATCGTGGGAAGCCTAATGGTTTCGGCGGCTTCGCTCTCCGATATTTTCCTAAATCCCTTCGTAGGCAAAACATGCGACAAGCTCGGTGCTATTAAAGCAACGGTCGCATGGACGGGAGTCAGCATTCTTTCATTCCTACTTCTCATCTTTGGCGGAAGCAACGGGACCGTTTCCATCATCGCGGCCGGCGTAAACGACGTCATGTTCTCCATCGTTGGAACTGCAATGCCGATGATTCTCCTCTCGCTCTTCGGATCACGCGATTTTGGAAGGATCTATTCGATTATTTGCTCAGCGGGCTATGTTGTCGGAGCTTTCGGAATGCCAGTCATGATGAAGGTTTACGGTATGGCAGGGTCTTTCCAAGGAGTATTCGTCTTCTGTATCATCTGCAACCTTCTGATTGCGACATTTGCTTTAGTTTCCGGTCTCCTCAATAAGACTACCGCGAAATAACCTGACCAACGAACTGCCCTTCAGCCCTGTCATTTGTCTCCGCAAGTTAAAACGAAATTGGGGCCGATTCCAACATAGCTGGAATCGGCCCCAATTTCTATTCAACAACTTTTGCAATCATCGCGAACACGGGTTTCGAACCATTCCGCGACCTCGCAAGTCGTCGCATCGCGCTTGCCAAGGTGCCTCTGTTATTACGCGCCTATTTAAACATGAGTTCGACGATCCCTGCCCAAACAGCCTTTTCATCGATGTCTTCATCTTGGGCAACGGTATTGCTCGCTCCCTCAAGTACGGTGTAAAGAATCTGCACGTACAGCATGACGTCTGTTTCATCGGAAAACGCGCCAATTTCTAGGCCATGGAGAAGGATGTCTTTAAGCGCGTCCATAGTTCGGTTGATCGCCGTTGCCTGACGTTCCTGAACTGCAGGGATTCGATTTGCCTGAATACTGACCTCGGCCAGCACGCGACGGCGCTTTTCATCACTACGATAGCCACCTATAACCGAATTGCCGAGCTCGATAAGCGCCGCCTTGAATCCGTCCCTATCGACTATTAGCGAGTAGTCGCGCTGATAGTCGATAGTCGGAAACATACTATCTAAGAGCGTGGTGAAAATATCCTCTTTAGAGGGAAAGTAGTAGTACACCGATGGCTTGGATATACCGACACGGTCGCAGATTTTTCCAATGGACGCCTTGTCGTAACCGACTTCTGCCACAAGATCATACATTGCGTCCAATATTTTTCCCTTTGTGCTCACGCTTCACTTCTCCATTGCAAATCACTTCCGCATTGCCAACATTATTAAGAATGGCAACGGAACATCAATTCGTGTCCAAACACGACCACTATAAACGGTGAACGGTAGGTATCGACAGGCGAATGGTAATTATACAAAAACACCTACCGAACGGTAGGTATAGTAGTACTATAGCTGGTGTAACCCCGCTATTGTCGCGGCCGGACAGCATTGCGGGAAACCCGACGGAAGGACCAACCATGTACGAGAACTATCGTATGCCGGGCGAGTTTGAGAAGCGCTCCAACGTCTATGTGACATGGCTTCCCGATTACATTCGCGCAGAGGGCTTCGATAATCGCCAGCCCTGCGTTGACGTAATTAAAGCTTTGCTTGAGTATGGCGACGTTACGGTCAACCTCAACTGTGGCACCCCCGGCTCCTACGAGGAAGCCTGCTCGCGCCTTAAAGAAGAAGGGGTGGACCTCGACCGTATCCAGATTACGCAGTTCGAAGACTCCAACTTCTACGTTCGCGACAACGGCCCCAGCATCATGGTCGACGACGAAGGCCATTCCTATATGGTCAACCCCGCTTGGACCTATTATGGCGTGTGGGACAAGAACTCCCCAGAGTGCCAGTCCGCACGCAGGGCAGCTGTTCACATGGCGGTTGCGCTCGGGTGCTTCGATATCGTCAATTCCGAAATGGTTTCGGAGGGCGGCGACCGCGAGTTTGACGGTCACGGCACCCTGATCGCCATCGAGGACACGGAATGCCGCAAGCGCAATCCCGAGTTCTCAAAAGAGGAAGTGGAGGCCGAGTACAAGCGCATCTACAACCTCAACAAGGTTATCTGGCTGCCGCAGCCTATGCTTGAGGACGACGACTATCGACTGGGCATCCTCGACGAGAAGGAAGATGGAACTCCTGTCTTCGGCATGAGCTTCGCCGCCCACATCGATGAGATGTGCCGCTTTATCACCCCGAACAAGATTCTTCTTGCCGAGGTATCCGATGAGGAGGCCGCCTCGAGCAAGGCGGGCGCGGAATCGCGTCGTCGCATCGACGCCGCCTACGAGATTCTACGCGCCGAGACGGACTGGGAGGGCAAGCCCTTCGAAATCGTCCGCATGCCCACTGCCGAGCCGATCGAGGTTGTCATCGCCCCCGGCGACGAGGACTACGAGCTGTATAAGGGCTTCATCGACGAAATGGGCGGCAAGTTCATGGATGGCACCCCTTGGCCCGAAGGCCCCGTTCACTTTTATGCCGCAGCAAGCTACTGCAACTTCCTCATCTGCAACGGCGTCGTTCTTGGCCAGCGTTATTACCACGAAGGCATGAGCGAAGTCGTGAAGGAGAAGGACGAGCAGGCCAAGGCGGTTCTTGAGAGCTGCTTCCCCGATCGCAAGGTCATCATGATCGACTCTCTCGCGCTTAACCTGTCCGGCGGCGGCGTGCACTGCTGGACCAAGGACGTGGCCGCCAGCTGCTAGCAAGTTCTTAAACTTGCGCTGCCTGATCCAAGCGCCACATTTACAGTCCCCGAGGGATATCCGTGTTTCCCTCGGGGGCGCATTCGACACTTACCCATCAAACAATTGAAAGGAAATAGGCATGAACAACAGCCTTCGCGGTCGCGACTACCTCAACATCCACGATCTTTCCTCTGAGGATTTCCGTTACCTCATCGATCTTGCCTGGAACCTCAAGGCCCAGAAAAAGTCCGGTGTCGACCAGCGCTACTTCCCCGGCAAGAACGTTCTCGCCAACTTTGAGTGGGGCTCGACCCGCACTCGTTGCGCCTTTGAGACCTCTTGCAACGACCTGGGCATGGGCTTCACCTATCTGACCAACTCCCACATGGGCGATTGCGAGACCATCGAGGATGCCATGCGCGTCTTCAACGGCATGTATGATCTCATTGTCTATCGTGCACAAAAGGACGAGCAGTTCCTCTATGATGTCGCCGACTTGGTCGATATTCCAGTCATCAATGCCCTCACCCTCGGCGATCACCCGACCCAGATGCTCGCTGACGCTCTCACGATGGAGGAGCAGTGGGGTGGTCTGCGCACGAGCCGTGGCAAGAAGATGGCCTTCGTTGGCAACTGCGCCGGCGCCCCCGTGTGGTATGGCCGTCTGTGCGCGATGCTCGACATGGACTTCCTCGCCATCGGCCCCGACGACCTCCGTCACCAGATGTGCAAGGAAATGATCGAGGAGGTTGAGGCCTGCTACGCCAAGTACGCGCCTAACAGGACCTTCACCATCACCTCTGACCTTGATGCTCTGGACGGTGTCGACGTAATCGTTACCGAGGAGTGGCGCTACATCAACCCCGAGTGCGGCGACGAGGTTCTGGACCCCGACGACTACAACTCTTGGCTTGGCGACGCCGAGTCCCTGTACCCCTATCGCGTCACCAGTGAGCTGTGCAAGCGCACCAACAACCCCGACATCTTCTGCATGCACGAGCTCCCCTCTGTTCACAACGCAAATCACCGCGTTGGCAAGATGTTGCTCGACCAGTGCAAGAACGACCTGCATCGTGAAATCATCACCGAGGGCTTTGAGATTGCGGACGAGTGCTTTGAGGCCAACGCGTCGGTCATCTTCCGTGAGGCAGAGAACCGTCAGCACACCATTAAGGCCGTTATGTGCGCCCTTCTGGGTCTCTAGGAGCTGTATCAATGGAAAATGCAAAGTTAAAGAGCAGCAAGGTTTACGCATGGGTTCTCGTGATCGCGCTCGGCCTCATGTCTGCCGGTACGACCGGATCCTATAGCGTAATCGCTGGCTCCTTCGTCGCGCCCGTGTGCGAGGAGTTCGGATTTGACTACTCCATCTTCTCGTATTACTTCACTGCAACGCTCATTGGTCTTGCAGCGGCTCTTCCGTTTGTCGGAAAACTCATCCCCAAGGTTGTTGGCAAGTTTTGGCTCCCCGTCGTCGAGCTTATTCTGCTCGCCGCTGGCGCAGGCATGGCCTTCTACACCGAAGTCTGGATGTTCATCGCAGCTGGTGCTTTGATTGGCGTTTGCTTCGCCTTCACTACCGGCGTCGCCATGTCCGATGTTATTGACCAGTGGTTCAAAAAATCTGGCGGCCTGGCAATTGGTCTTGCTTGGGCAGTGAACTCGATTTACATGCTCATCATGAGTCCCGTCATCACCTCTGTCATTGAGGCTGCTGGCTGGAGGACTGGTTATCTGGTGCTCGCTGGCGTCTCCGCCGTGCTCATTCTTCCCGCTTCCATCCTGATTATCCGCTATAAGCCCCAGGACAAGGGCATGCTGCCCTATGGCTATGTCGAAGGCGAGACGGTCGCCGAGACCGAGGAGACGACCGAGGATAGTGCACGTGGCGTTAGCTACGCACGCGCTATTAAGTCGCCTGCATTCTTTTTCTGCATCGGCTTCCTCTGCCTCGTTCAGCTTACTTGCTGCATGAACCAGCTGTTCCCCACCTATGCCGCCGAGGTCGGCTTTAGCCCCATGGTGGGTGGCTTCATGGTTTCCGCCGCATCGCTGTTCGACCTGTTCCTCAACCCGATCGTCGGTACCACTTGCGATAAGTTTGGCAGCACCAAGGCCATTCTGAGCTGGCTCGCCGTCTCGATTCTCTCCTTTGTCATGCTCATGATGAGCAGCGGCAACTCGACGCTCAGCATTCTTGCTGCCGGTGTTAACGACGTCATGTACGTCATCGCCGGCACCGCTCTGACCGTTTTGGTGATGGACGTCTTTGGCTCCCGTGACTTTGGTCGCATCTTCGCGCTCATCTGCTCCGTGGGCTATATCGTCGGCGCCTTTGGCATGCCCGTCATGATGAAGGTATACGAGCTTGTCGGCTCCTTCCAGGGCGTTTTCATCTTCTGTATTGCATGCAACGTCATCATCGGTCTGTTCTTGCTGCTGGCAAAGAAGACTGGTAAGAGCCTCTCTTGGGACGAATAGTTCGATTCGTCTTAGTCATACGCTGTAGGAGTTAATCTGCAGCAGCTTTAGGGCATCGGCTAACGCCGGTGCCCTTTTTCATGGAATGTGACAAAGGGACAGTCCCTTTGTCACATTTGCGCCTAGCTCGTTTTGCCCACCAACGTGATACGGATGCTTGGATGGGTGTACTCGTCAAATTCATCCTCGGGATCCGTGTCAAACGAATAGTACGTTTTGATGGGGTTGTCACTCGTCCTGATGGAGATTCTCTCGTAGAGCGAACCGTTCAAAAAAGCCTGCCTAAACTCTTCGGGGAGCTTTTGCGGTGCTAGGAGCTCGGGACTCATGGTCTTGACGTCTACGGTTTGGACGACAGAGGAAAGTTCGTCCAAGTCGAGCTCGATGCGGGCGAGGTTGTCCTCAAGGCTCGCGTCGGGGTCGATCTCTGCTATGTAACTCACTTCCTTGAGCGTTCCCTTGTTGTCGAAATCCAGGTACGTATAGGTCTTCTGGGTATCGGAGTCGCCGTCGTGAAGGTAGCCGCGGACGTGATAGCCGTAATCTTGATATCGCTCGTAAGGGTCATCGGCGGACACGTACTCGCATGCGGGTCCTAGCGTCTTGCGGGCGATGGCAATTTGCTCGGCCGCGGCCTCGGCATTCTCCTGCATCTCGATGTTTCCCTGTGCCAGCTGCGGGATATAGGCACCGCACACGATTGCGAGGGGCAGCGCCACAAGCGCGATAATCCACTTTTTTGCACGGGGGATAGGCACGCCATGGGCTTCCGCCATGGCCTTTGCGTTGGCATAGCTTTCGGTAAGTACGTCCGCTGCGGTGGCGACGGCGCCTACGGCAGCGGCGACTTCTGCCGCGCCACCCAGGTTGCGCGCGGTCTCGTTGTCGCTGTTCTTGAGCAGGCGCGCGGCGGCCTGCGTGCCAATAACGCCCGCGATTTGTGCCGAGCGGTCTTTCTCGGACTGCTCGACGGCGAGTCGGCGCTGCATTTCTTTCCACTGCTTGCCGCGCATGCCAAAGCGCGGCGCGAGCGCGCAATAGCAGAAGATGATGAGCTCGATGGCGGTGAGCACCAGGGCGGCCATCATGCCTGTCTCCTGGAAGCCTTCGTGATGGAAGACGATGTCGTCGATCATCTCGAAGGGAATGATCAAGAATGGCAGCACGAACGCCATGGCAAGCGCCGCACCGGCAATCTTGGGGCAGATGCAATATCGCTGGATGCGCTTGCGTTCTTGTTCGGAAAGTGTTGCCATGGCTGATCCTTGGTGTCGTAACGGTCGTTGCGGCGCATGGGGCGCGGGGCGCATCAGTTTGAGCTAGCGCTGGATAAGAACATAGAGCAAGATGCTCATCGCGATGAGCAAGAAGCCTGCGATGTTAAACATCAGTGTGGCAAAGTTGCCCACGATGGGGCGTTCGACATAGCTTTTGTCTGGGTTGCTGGGGTTGTAGTACACGGTCATTTGGCTACCGAGGGGCCAAAGCTGCTCCGCGAGGGTGCCTAGGCGGGCGATGGGGCCTGTCTGCACGTGCAGCCAGCCCTTGGCGTCTTCGTAGGCGGTGGCTTGCGTGCGGATGGGGAGTCCCGACAAGCTTTTGGTCTTTATGCCACGGAATTGTTTTTTCGCGCGGTATTGCGTGCCGTCGACGGCGTATTCCAAAACGGGATACATCCTGCCTTCGCCCATAAAGCGATGGTCGATGACCGTTCCCATGGTCACGGCGGTACAGGCCTTGGCTTTCTTGCGAGCGGCGGCTTTCATGAGCGCGCTCACTCCGATAAGCAGGATGCCGATGCCCCCAACCAAGATGAGCGCGAGCAGGGATATCTGCGACGTGGTCACGGCGTTCTCCTTTGGCACGATACCGTCATATGTGACCCAGTATAGAGAATCCCGCCATCGATGAGCTATTGCGGGGGGGGGGGGTCAATTCTGAATGTGACAAATGGACTGTCCCTTTGTCACATCGGGGACTGCGGAATCGAGGTCCAATACTTTTCCCGAGAAGTGAACGAGTGAAAACGGACTCCCGAAGCATCGACACTTTTGGTGTGCAATTTCCTGCGGTTTTGCCAGTCAAATCCTGCGGTTTTGACGCCTAAAAATGTCAATGCTTCGGGGGTCCAAATACAGCCGTTCACTTCTCGGGAAAAGTATTAGACCTCGAAATATGGGCGGCGTTCGCGAACGGCAACTAGCTTGCGTTCGGTAGCCGGCACTTGGGGCAAAGGGACTGTCCTTTTGCCCCTTCACCGTTGCATCGTATCTGGTGTGGAAAAAATATCGCCTGCGTTCTCGCGCCTGCGAAGAGTTCCTGAACCGCTTGAATGGGATGTGACAAAGGGACAGTCCCTTTGTCACATTGATCTGAGAGTGGATGTTGATGTATTTATCGCTGGCCCCTATGGAGGGGATTACCGGGCATGTGTTCCGTCGCGTGCATGCGGAGTGCTTCGGTGCGCTCGATTGTTATTACACGCCGTTTTTGCCGCCGCCGCGGGTAGGCAACCGCTTCGGCGGCAAGGCGTTTAAAGAGGTCGACCCTGCCAATAACCAGGGGCTTAACGTGGTGCCCCAGCTGATGTCCAAGAACGCGGACGAGTTTGTGTGGGCGGCGCAAGTGCTCGCCGACATGGGCTACCGCGAGGTCAATCTCAACCTTGGCTGCCCCTCGGGTACGGTTGTCGCCAAGGGCAAGGGATCGGGCTTTTTGCGTAACTTGGACGAGCTCGAGGTGTTCTTGAGCGATGTGTGCGAACGCTCGCCGTTGCCGGTGTCGGTAAAAACCAGGCTGGGGCTGGAGAGCGACGACGAATACGGGCGCGTGCTCGACCTGTACTGTCACGTGCCGCTGGCAGAACTGATCGTGCATCCGCGCGTACAAAAGGACCGCTATACGGGCTCGCCGCGCAAGGAGTTCTATGGCGAGACGCTGGAGCGTGCGTCGTTTCCGGTCGCCTACAACGGCGACATTTTTGATCTTGAGGATATGGATGCGCTGGTGGAGGCCTATCCCGGGACACGCCATGTGATGCTGGGGCGTGGTCTGCTCGCGAACCCCGCTCTGGCTCGCATGGTTAAGGGCGGTCCTGCTGCCACGGCGGCTGAAATGCAGCGTTTCCACGACATGCTGTTTGCGGCCTATGCGGAAGAGATTGGCGGCAACGCGGTCTTTCGCATGAAGGAGTGGTGGTTCTACGCCAAATGCGCCTTCGCCGATCCCGCGACCGTTCACAAACTCGTACGCAAGACTAAAAAGGTCGACGAATACCGCGCCGCTGTCGAGCGCGTCTTTCGCGAGCAGCCGCTTGCACCCGCTGCCCGCTTTTGCGGCTAAATGTGGGCGTTGGGGACGTTCTTAAACGACTATGTTGCAAAAAGCTGTACGTCAGCATCCAAAGATGTCGGAAAATGTCGACTTTGGATGCTGACGTACATGTTTGAAGGCGGTATCGCCCTCGTTATCCGACGACTTGGACGGCAAGTGCGTCCAATACACGTTCCGCGTCGGCGTCGATCAGGATGCTCCGATCGGCGATTTCTGCCGGAGCGACTGCCTCGGCAAAATTGATACATGCGTACGTGGCGCGCTCGTTTTTGGCGGTCATCTGCCAAAACGGGTACTTGATGATGACGGGCGTATTGCCGCCTACGCCAAGCTCAAAGAACAGAATGCGCATATTGCTGTGGCGGCGCAGGAAATCCTGGTAGCGATCGGCCGCAGCATACCAGCCCCTATCCTGCACAAACGTATCGTCGGCGCGCAGGTTCATCGTAAGCGGGGAACCACAGTGGGGACAACGGGGCACAAGTGCAGACGGAATGCGCAGGTCCTGTTGGGCGCCGACCATGCAATGTACAAGTCCTTCGTTGTCCCAAGTTTCCTGACAGCAGGGCTTACTGCACTGGAATAAACCATAGTCGCCCTGCGTGTAAAAGAGCCGCTGCTTATCAAAGCCGGCGCGCTGGAAGCAATGGTCTACGTTTGTGGTCAGCACAAAGTAATCGCGGTCGCGCAGTAGGTCCAGGAGCTGCTCATAGACCGGTTTGGGTATGGGGTCATATCGGTTGCACTCAATATAGCGGCTCCAAAATGCCCAGTATTCCTCGAGCGAGTCGTAGGGGTAGAAGCCGCCGGAGTACATGTCAGCAAAGCCGTAGCGTGCAGCGAAGTCGCCAAAGAGCTTCTCGAAGCGTTCGCCCGAATAGGTGTAGCCAGCCGCGGTGGAAAGACCCGCGCCGGCACCGATTATCACGGCGTCGGATGCAGCGAGTGCGGCTTGGAGCTTAGCGATCTGTTTGGAGAAGCTCACGGTAGATTGATTCGTCAGACGCGAGAAATACATTGAAGATCACCTTAAGGTTGGAGTCGTTATGGTCTAGATGATGGCGAACGGTATCGACGGCAACGCGCGCGGCGGCTTGCTGGGGATAGCCAAAGACGCCCGTCGAGATGCAGCAGAATGCAAGCGTGTCGAGCCCTTGGCGTGTCGCTTCGTCCAGACAGCTGGTGTAGCAACGGCGTAGTAGCAATTCTTCGCGCGGGCCGGGCTTATGGCTGGGCACGATGGGGCCGACGGTGTGAAAGATGTGGCTGCTCGGCAGGTTAAACGCTGGCGTGACCTTAACGCGTGCGGTCGGTTCCTCATGCCCCTGCTTACACATGAGGTTGGCGCACGTCAGACGTAGCTGCATGCCGGCGTATGTGTGGATGGCGTTGTCGATGCAGTGGTGCCCCGGCACAAAGCAGCCGAGCATTTGGCTGTTGGCGGCGTTGGCGATGGCGTCGGCTTTAAGCAGCGTGATGTCACCGCGCCAGACGGCAACGTGATTGCGGTAGGGGAGTGTGCCGGCATCGGTCGCTCCGCCGCGCTCAACAATTCGCTGATGCAGGTAGGCGTCCTGGACGTCGAGGGTTTCTGTCGTAAGCGCTTCGGGCGGCCGCACGTTCATAAGGGCTCTGAGCAAATCACGCTGCTCGTCGGCTCCGGCAGGAACGGCAACGTCGCGTCCATCCGGTCGCTCATCGAGCAATGCGTTGATAAGCCAAACACGACGCTCGGCTTGATTCATGGCTGGCCTCCTGTCCAATTGATTCGGGTGTGTCTGACAGTAGTGTGCAGCCTGGATCGTTTTTAAAAAAGAGGGCACAAAAAGGTAACCGTGGAGCGGTATGCCCCACGGCATCCATTTCCTTTAGGTTTGACGAGAGCACCTTTTGGCTGATGCCGGGAATAGAGCGATGGAGTGCGTTGAAGCCCAATGACTACCTGTGTCGGGCCCATGCAAAAAGCTGTACGCCAGCATCCAAAGATGTCGAAAAATGTCGACTTTGGATGCTGGCGTACATGTTTGGGTCGTATGGGCTTGGACGTCGGGGCGAGCCGACCGCGGCGCGCGGACTAGAGCAGGTTCTTCTGTATCCACGCGATGATGTCGCCCGACTCGTAGAGCGGTGCGCCGTCAATAAACAGGCAGGGAACCTGGCGTTTTCCGCCGATGGCGATGAGTGCCTGCTCGGCTTCGGTATCGGTCGAGATGTTGCGCTCGGGGATGGTCACGCCGTTATCGGCCAGGAAACGCTTGACCTTTATGCAATACGGGCAGCCGGTCATAACGTAGAGTGCGAGCTCGTGATCAGTAGCCATGGGCCTCCAATCGGTTGAGGTTTCGATTGAAATACCCAAAGCCGCCGCGGTCTATGCACGCGTCAACGACGACTCGATTGCCTGTACCAGAAACGCCGTGGCTCCGGTGCCGCAGGGCTTGTCGTAGTAGTCAACAAAGCGCTGGTCGGCAAGATAACCATTGGCGAGGCCCAGGTATGCTTCGTCCTGGGGCTCGTGTCCCCAGTTAAGGCCAATCCATCGGCGGTGCATTGCGACAAGCTTGCGGGCTTCGTTACTCTTTGGATCGCCGTCGCCCATGGCAATCGAGAGCTGGCCCAGAATAGCGCGTTCAAGTTCCTTCATGTCGTTCCATGTCTCGGGATCCATATCCAGCAGTGCTTCGTTTGCGGCGTCGATCGCCTCGTCGCCATAGCGCGCTCGCGCCTCGGCACCGTAGCGCTCCTCGTTTTCTTGCACGGAGCGCCAGCGCTCCAGTTGCGGCAGCACGGCGCCCATGAGCGAGACGGCTTCATCGAGCGACATGCCGGTGTTTTGTGCCAGGCGCGGGGCACAATCCTCGATCATTGCTTCCATTGTGGTGTCGTAGGTGTACTTGCCGCGGTCGTAGCACCACTTGCAGTAATGGTCGGTCGTGGCGCCCGCGGCGTCGGTGCCGCAGTCGTCGGGCATGAGCACCATGCCGCAGCTCTGACAATAGTGCTCGGGCATTTCGAGCAGGTGCGACAGCGGCTCTCCGGTAACAGCGGCAATGAGCTTCATCATGTCGATGCCCGGGGTGACTTCGCCGCGCTCCCAACGGCTCACGGCTTGGCGCGTGACGTAGAGCTTGGCGGCGAGCTGCTCTTGGGTAAGGTTGTTGGCGCGGCGGACGGCGATGAGTTTTTCTGCAAAGGCCATGACGGCTCCTTTCTGGTGCTTGTTGGCTTAAGCATACGCGGCAGCCGATGTCCTTCCAAGCAACCGTTGGTTGCATGCAGATGACGATGAGAGAGAATCGCAGCCTGCGCCCCGCGCGCCTGTGCCGTACAATGACCGGCATGGAACCTATTGCACGCATACATACCGACCTGCCGCAGAAGTTCGGCATTCCGCGCAACAGTTTTTTGGCGCCCCATCTGCAGGGACGCATCGTTTTTGAGCCGGAATTTACCTCCAATGCAGCGGTTGAGGGCCTGGACTCCTTCTCTCACCTATGGCTGCTCTGGCGCTTCGAAAACGGCACGCCCGGCGGCACGGCTAAAGATATTGCCGTCGACGCTAAAACACAGGACAGGTCCGGCACCAACGCAAAATGGTCGAAAACCGTGCGCCCGCCGCGCCTGGGTGGAGCCGAGCGCGTGGGCGTGTTTGCCACGCGCAGCCCGTTTCGCCCTAATCCCATTGGGCTTACCTGCGTCAAACTCGATCATGTCGAGCTTACCGACGATGGCCCAATCATCCATGTGCTAGGGGCCGATCTGCGCGACGGCACGCCCATCTACGACATTAAGCCCTACATTCCGTTTGCGGACTGCCACCCGGATGCGACCGGCGGCTGGATTGAGGATGCTCCGTGGCAAGAGCTCGATATCGAGTTCCCGCAAGCGCTGCAGGATATGATTCCGCCCGCAAAGCTCCCCGGCTTGATAGAGGTCCTTCGTCAAGATCCTCGCCGCGCGGGTAGCAAACACGAGCCAAACCGCGTCTACCATCTGGCTTACGCTGGGCTCGACATATCCTTTACGGTTGATGGAACCAGGTTGACGGTAATCGCCGTCAACGACGCGCGGGACTAGCCGGCCATTCGCCGGCGCCCGCCAAATTCAACGCCAAACCCTCATGACAAAATCGCCCACGCTGGTGGACAATAACGCCTACCAAAACAATCCGCTTTGCACGGGAGCTCAGCATGAAATACGACTTTACTTCGCTTATCGACCGCCACGGCATGGACGCCATCGCCGTTGACTCCTGGGGTGAAATCCCCGGCATGGCTCCGAACGCGCCCGACGAGGGCTTCGACCGCATCCCCATGTGGGTGGCGGACATGAACTTTGCCACGGTGCCCACGGTCCAGGAGCACATCATTCAGCGCGCCCAGCATCCCATGTTTGGCTATTTCGATCCTCGCCCCGAGTACTTCGACCGCATCATCGAATGGCAGAGCCGCCGTAATGGCGTCGAGGGCCTGCTCCCCGAGCATATCGGCTACGAGAACGGCGTGCTGGGCGGCGTCGTGTCGACCCTGCGCGCGTATGTCCAGCCGGGCGATGCGGTGCTGGTCCACAGTCCCACCTACATCGGCTTTACCAAGTCCATCGAAGCCGCGGGCTATCGCATTGTCCACAGCCCGCTTAAGCTCGACGATCAGGGCGTGTGGCGCATGGACTTTGAGGACATGGAGCGCAAGCTCACCCAAAACCACGTTCATGCCGCGGTGTTCTGCTCGCCGCATAACCCCTGCGGCCGCGTATGGGGGCGCGATGAGATCGAGCGCGCCATGGACATCTATCGCCAGCACGATTGCGTGGTGATCTCGGACGAGATCTGGTCTGACATCATCTTGCCCGGTCACAAGCATATCCCGACGCAGTCGGTGAGCGAGGATGCCCGCATGCGCACGGTTGCCCTCTACGCGCCCAGCAAGACGTTCAACCTGGCGGGCCTGGTCGGCAGCTACCACATCATCTACAACGAGACGCTGCGCGACCGCGTGTGCGCTGTGTCCAACAAGACTCACTACAACGAGATGAATGTCCTTTCGATGCATGCGCTCATCGGCGCCTACCAGCCGCAGGGCTACGAGTGGCTCGATGAGCTCAACGAGGTCATCGAGGGCAACATTGACTACTTCTGCGATTACGTGGACGAGCATTTTGAGGGCGTGTCCTATTCGCGCCCGCAGGGCACCTATATGGTGTTCCTGGACTGCACGGAGTGGTGCCGCGAGCATGGCCGCGATATTCAGTGGCTGCTCGACGAGGGCGCGCGTGTGGGCGTGGGCTATCAGGACGGCCGTCCGTTCCACGGGCCTTGCCACATTCGCGTGAATCTGGCGCTGCCGCTTTCGCGCGTAAGGGAAGCATGCGAGCGCCTGGACCGCTACGTTTTTGGGGTATAGGGGGCGCTCGATTCGAGTGCTGCCCCATGTGCCCACGCCGTCAAAATGTGTGGGCACATGGGGCGCAGAGGGTAGCGAGCGCGTTTTCCGCATTCGCTACTTTTCATGAATCTGCTTGCCGCAAAGATGTTCAATCGAAATCTCGTAGAGCTGGACGCCCTTTATGTCTTTGGCGATCTCCTCCTCGACTTCTTCGGCAGAAGGGTAGTACTTAAGCGCGAGCTGACGGACTTTGTCCTCGATAAACGCGGGCGCTTCATCTACCAGGCGACAACGACCAAAGACAACGGTACTCATAACGTAGGGAGCCCAGTCGCCGTCCTTGTACCACTCGTTGCCGTAAACGGTAAAGCAGGCTTTATCATCATGCCTGAGTGAATCGACCTTGTGGCCAGCCTTGGCGCCATGGAAATAAATCTTGTCGTGCTCGGCGTCAAAGAAGTAGTTGACGGGAATGGCATAGGGGTAGCCATCATCGCCGTTGACGGCAAAGACGCCGCGCTTGCAGGTAGCGAGCAGTTCGCGCGCTTTCTCGTCGGTGATGGCGCGTTTCTTTCGACGTAAGGGCCTAAACATCGTTGGCTTCCTTTCTGCTGCGCATGGTGGTTGAGCACAAACTATAGCGAAACAGCCCCGTTTTTCTTGATACAGGCGAGTATGTTTTTGAGCTTGCTAAAGTCGAGCGGTTTGGGCAGATGGGCGTTCATGCCGGCGTCGTGTGCCGCCTTGGCGTCTTCGGCAAAAGCGTTGGCGGTGAGCGCGATGATGGGGATGTCGGCCGCATCGGCCTTTTCGCTCAGGCGGATCGCCCGGGTTGCCTCGTAGCCGTCCATGCCCGGCATCATGATGTCCATCAGGATTGCATCGAAGCTGCCGGCGGGACGACCAACATATAGATCGACCGTTTCGTTGCCGTCGGCGGCGCGAGTCACGACGATGCCTTCGCTTTCGAGCAGAGCTTGGGCAATCTCGGCATTGAGTTCGTTATCTTCTGCCAAAAGGACGTTCATGCCGGCGAGCGAGCAGCTGCTTACCTGCGTGTCTGCACATTCTTTTATCTGAGGGTTCTTGTCGATATCGAGCGGAATCCGGACGTCAAACGTACTCCCCACGCCAACCTCACTCGAAATCTCAATCGTGCCGCCCATCATATCGATGAGCGATTTGACGATAGACATGCCAATGCCGGTTCCTTGGAACTTGCTGCGCGCATCGTCGCCTTCCTGGGCAAACGGCTCGTAAATGTGCGTCAAAAACTCGGGCGTCATACCAATGCCGGTATCCGAGACGCTAAAGCAAGACACGGCGTGCTCGTCGTCGACCGGTTTGATGGTCGATGAGAACGTGACGGTGCCTCCGTGCTTGTTGTACTTGATGCTGTTGTCGAGCAGGTTGACAAGGATCTGCCGAATATGGGTGGGGCTGCCGATCATATATTGGTCGACAGCGTAGGGCTCGCTGGTGTCGAGCATGGTTATGCCGCGGTCCGATGTGCGGAGCTTGCACAGTACGAGCGCATTGTCGCACAGCTCTTTAAGGTTGAATGATTCGTGCTCGAGTGTCACTTTGCGCTCCTCGATCCTGCCCATCTCGAGGATGTCGTTAATCAGTGACAGCAGGTGATTGGCGGCAACGCGCGCCTTGGCGCGGCTTTCGCGGGCGACCTGCATGTCGCCTTCTCTCAATTCCTCAATTTCGATAAGGCCCAGGATGCCGTTGAGCGGCGTGCGGATGTCGTGGCTCATGCGCGTGAGGAAAGCGGTTTTGGCGGCGTTGGCGGCATCGGCTTTCTGCCGTTCCTCCTGTGCGCGGTAAAGCGACCAGACAAGGATGACGATGCCGGTGAGCAAAAGGCAGATGACGACTGCCGCAATGACGATGCGGTTGCGGTAGAGAAGTCGGAACGCATCCGATTCTTGCGCCGAGTACGATGTGGGGAAATAGCTGTTTGCAGAGAGCGATTCACCTGCATTGACGATGCCCTTATTGATGATTCCCAGCAGCTCGGGCTTGCCGCGCGAAATTAAACACGATAGTTGCGCCGTGTTGGTGAGTTCCTGTGTTTCGAAATCCTCGATGTCGTAGATGTCGCGGAGAGTTTCCAGGCGCGTGCTGGGGACAATGATGCAACGTGCCTTCCCCTCATTGAGGGCTTTGAGCACCTCGCCGTCATTCGAATACTCGGTTACCGTTGCGTTCGGAAAGAGACTTTCGAGCTCAAAACGGTTAACGATTGTGCTCTTTGTACAAGCGATGTTCTTAAGGTCTCTGTTCAGGTTTTTGCCACTGTGAATGGCGGTCAGCGAAACCGTTCCCATCGAGTTTGACTGGATGACCCCTGTCTGCTCGGCGAGCCAGTAGTCGCGAAACAGCGGCAGGGCGACATCGATGGTTCCGTTGGAAAGGGCTTTGATCATTTGCTTGTTGTTCGAGAGTGCGATTGTTTTGACCGTAATGCCAAACTTGTCGTGCAACGTCGTTGCAAGCGAGGCGAGCGACCCTTCCATCTCGCCGTCGTCATTTTGCGTACAGTAGGGAAGTTGGTTTTTAAGATAGCCGAGTGTGATGGTATTGCCGTTTTCTTTGAGCCAGGTGGTCTCGGGGCCGGTGAGCGATGACGAGCCACTGTTTTGGGTCGAGTAACTCGATTTGACTTCCTCGTTATAGCGCGGGTTATCGCGGGCGATGGTCGTCATGGCGGCGTTGATGTCGTTCATCAGATCGGGGCGGCTTTTGGGAACGGCAAAATAGTAGTCGCTCGAGCCTACGTAGAACATGGGTGACGCATCGGGCGACGAAATGGTATCGTTCATGATGACGGCGTCGACCTCGCCGTCTGCAAGCGCCTCAAAGAGGGCACTGCCGGTGTCGATTTCTTTATAGGTGCAGGTGACGCCTTCGTCGGCGAGCCACTGCTGGCCGACGATAGTTTGCATAACGCCAGAGTTACAGCCGATGGTGAGGCCTTGGAGCGCCTGGGGGTCACCCTTGGCCAGATCGTCGCGGTCGGGCCTGGCGTAGATGTAGTAGCGCTCGGTGCCCTCGGGGTTCGAGGAAAAGAGCAGCTTCTGCTCGCGCTCTGCCGAATACGAGATGTTGGGCATGAGGTCGATCTCGCCTGCCTCGAGCATGTCCATAAGCTCGGAGAAGGTGCCGCTAACGTATTCGTATTGCCAGCCCTTTGTGTAATACGAGAGGGTCTGAAGATACTCGTAACCCCATCCCGAAAGTCGCTCGCCCGGCATGCCTTCCTGGAAGCCTTTGTTGTTGACGAGCCAGCCAACGCGGACTGTCTTGACCTGCTGGTCGGAGTCGGCGGCAAAGGCGGGGGCGGGCATGATGGTGCTCAGTATGGCGAGTGCGGCAAGCGCGACAGCCAGGGTGCGACGTAGGGCTAAGCGAAGGACGGCAGAAGGTCTCACATGAAATCCTATCGAGTCGAGACAGTATCACACAAGGATACCAGCTCAGCCTGCCTAGTCGGCAGCCGCACCGCTAAACGGTCCCGCCCGGCAGTTGGGACAGTCCCTAACTGCCGGTTGGGTAGTCATTGGGGACGTTCTTAAATGACTAGTCAAACAAGAACGTCCCCAATGACTGGTTCCGTTTGCGGGGGAGGCGTGGGACAATACCGAGCGAATGTGATTGGGCGTCTGGAAAAGGGGTCGCGATGGACAAGTTGAGGACGCTTGCCGACGTGTTGCGCCAGGCTGGCTTTGCACGCATCACGGGCCTGTTTCTCGTCTTCTATCTGCTGTGCTCGACGGCCGTCTGGCTGTCCGAGCCCACGACCCTCACGTTTGGCGACGGCCTCTGGTTTAGCTTTGAGACCGTATCGACGATCGGCTTTGGCGATATCCCGGCCGAAACGCCGGTCGCCCGCGCTATTACCGTCGTCCTGAGCGTCATCAGCATCTTCTACATCGCCATGCTCACGGGTGTGGCGGTGAACTACTGCAATACGCTCATTAAACTGCGCCAAAAGGACACCATGGCGCGCTTTATGGACGATCTTGAGCATTTGGAAGAGCTCGATCGTGACGAGCTCGCTGACCTGTCGCGCCGCGTGCGCGAGTACCGTCGCCGGCAACGATAGAACGGGTGCCGCGCGTCACGACGAGGGGGATTGCATATGAACATCACGGTGTACCTGGGCGCGAGCGTCGGCAACGACCCGGCGTTTCTGCCTGCAGTGCGAGAGCTCGGCACGTGGATTGGCTCCAACGGCCACGCGCTGGTATACGGCGGCTCCAAGTCGGGCCTGATGGGCGCGCTTGCCGATAGCGTGCTCGAGGCGGGTGGACACGTGACGGGTGTTGAGCCGAGCTTTTTATCGAGGCCGAGTTTCAACATGACGGTATCGACGATCTTATCGTGACGAGCGATATGGCCGAGCGCAAGGCCAAGATGATCGAGCTCGGCGATGCGTTTATCGCATTTCCGGGTGGCACGGGCACACTCGAGGAGATCGCCGAGGTCATGTCTGCCGTGTCGTTGGGGCATCTGAGCGCGCCGTGCATTCTGTACAACTTGGACGGTTACTACAACGACCTCAAGTCGCTGCTCGGGCACATGGTCGATAAGGGCCTATCGAGCCCGCAGCGCCAGCAGGGCATCTACTTTGCCGACGATTTGCGCGAGATTGCCTCGATTATCAACGGATAAGTCTTGAGCCTGCCCCATTATGACTCCCAATGGTGCCGTTTGCGGCGCAGATGGTTGGCTCGTTCGGGCAACGCTCGCTCTACAATAAAACGTATCTATGTCGACTTTGACCGCGGGAGGACCCGATGGATAACCTTGCCAAGCCCACAAACCGCGTGCTGTTTTTGGTCAGCGTTGCCGTGACCGGTGCGTTTGCGGGTGCCGCGGTCTGGCTGTTCTTTTTTGCGATGGAGCACGGTATCGACTATCTATGGACCGAGATTCCGCACGCGCTGGGCGTCGCTTCGCCCGAGCTCGCGAGCGGTCCGTTCGGTTTTTTGCCGTACCCGTTTTTTGTCTGCCTGCTGGGCGGCCTGCTGATTGGCCTGTACGAAAAGATGACGGGCACCAAGACCGATGACCTTAACCAAGTGATGGCCAAGGTAAAGCGCGATGGACGCTATCCGTACGACAACCTGGGCAAGCTGTCGTTTGCCGCGCTGCTGCCGCTGCTGTTTGGCGGCAGCATTGGACCGGAAGCCGGACTGACCGGCGTCATTGCGGGGCTGTGCAGCTGGGTCGGCGACCGCATGCGCCGTTTTGGAGCCGAGTTTAGGGAGCTTACGCTGCTGGGTACCCAGGCCGCCCTGACGGCGCTCTTCACCGCGCCCGTGTTTGGCTTTGTGGGCCGCTTGCCGGAAGCGCCGACGGCCAGGGTGCCGGCGATGGCGATGATTCCGAATCCGGTGAGATAACCATCAGGATGCCCAAGGCGCAAAAGACCGTGGTTTACGGCATCGCGATTGCCGGCGGCCTGGGCACCTACCTGCTGCTCGGACAGCTCATGGGCGGCGGCATGGGCATGCCCAGGTTCGAGGCTGCCGTGGTGGGCAACCTGGAGCTTACCTGGCTCATCCCCCTGTCGTTGATCGGAACAGTCTGCGGCTGGCTGTACTTTGTCTCTGAGCACGCGAGCGAAGCGCTTGCCCATGCAATAGGGGAGCGTCCTGTCGTCAAGGCGATGCTGGCTGGTTTGGCGCTCGCGATCTGCGGCACGGTCCTGCCCTACACCATGTTTGCCGGCGAGACGCAAGCCGATGTGCTCATGGAGACCTACCTGACCATTCCCGCTGGCGTGCTTATCGTGACTGGTCTTGTCAAGGCCATGCTGACGCCTGCCCTCATCAACCTTGGCTGGCGTGGCGGGCACTTCTTCCCGGTTATCTTCTCGGGTGTGAGCCTGGGCTACGGCCTTGCCATCCTCACGGGTGCCGATCCGGTCTTTTGCGTTGCCGTTTGCACGGCCTCGACGATGGGCGCCGTCATGCGTCAACCCGTCATGGTCGTGGGCCTGCTGCTCATGTGCTTCCCACTCAAGGGTATCGTCTGCATGATCATCGCGGCCGCCATCGCCGCTGGCATTCCGCTGCCCAAGCCGCTGCACAAGTAGCGTGGTGGTGTGCGGCCAATACAGGCATCCCAGGCCCGGCGTGAGAATGTAGCGTCTGCTGGGCTGCTGTTCCAACAGTCATGAATAAAATATGCCAGATGACGGAGATGAAACGGCGCAACAAACCACGGCCAGCGCCTAGATCTCGCTCGGCATCGGCGCTACTTCCAAACCGCGAGCGCCGCAGTGCCCAAGACGATGAGGGCGAGACCGATGGCGCTGCGTCGCGAGACTTTTTCGTTGAATGCCAGGCGCGCAAATAGTACCGATACGACAATCGATAGTTTGTCGATCTGCACCACGACGCTCACCTGGCCTGCGGCGATGGCATAGTAATAGAGCAGCCACGATGCTCCAGTCGCGATGCCCGATGCCGCGAGAAATACGAGTTCGTAGCGGTCTATGTGCACGGCTTGGCCCATCTTGCCTTTAGCTGCCACGATTGCCCATGCCATAACCAGTACCACACAGGTACGGATTGCCGTGGCCAGGTTGGACTCGACGCCTTCGATGCCAACCTTGGCGAGGACGGAGGCGAGCGCCGCGAACACGGCGGCGCCGAGGGCGTAAGCGAGCCAGGTCCGGTCTTGCTGCTGCTCGGGTCCGGCAGACTGCTTCTTCTCGATCATTAAAAACGTGCCGAGGGTAATGACGGCGGTTCCCCCAAGCTTAACCGCAAGGTTGCTCGTCTCGCCAAAAAGCACGATGGCGATCAGCGCGGCGAGCACGGTGCTCATCTTGTCAACCGGTACGACCTTATTGACGTCTCCGATGCTCAGCGCCTTAAAGTAACAGATCCACGAAGCGCCGGTAGCGAGTCCCGAGAGGATGAGAAAGAGCCAGGATCTGGGTTCGATGCTGCCAATGGTTCCAATGGATCCAGGAAAATACCCGCCATTGGCCCAGGCGAAAACGAGCACCACGCAGGTGCGAATGGCCGTCGCGACATCGGAGTCGGTCTGCTTGATGCCGCATTTGGCCAAGATAGATGTGATGCCGGCAAAGAATGCTGACGCAAATGCTGCGACGACCCACGACACGGGTTGAGCGCCTCCTCAAAAAAGACCACGCCAGATCTATGGCGCATGTCCGATGATACCGCGCTTGCCTATAGGTCGCGTGCCCGGTAGACCTTGGTGCTGATGGCACAGCTGACAACGCCAAGGACGACCGTTGCCAGCGCGACGGCACCACACAGGCAACCGAGGACGGCAAGATCGGGATTCGTCCCTGCAATCGACATGAGCTGGTTGCTGATGGGGTTGAATGAGTTTAGCGTGACCATGATAAGGCACATGAATAGGGCGTACAGACCAACGGATAGGCGTTGCGCCTTCATGTGTTCAAATCGAAAGAACAGAGGCAGTACCAAAAACACCGCCATGAGGGAGAAAAGCATCGATATTGCCGAGGCGATTGCGGTCTCAAAGACGGTCTCTCCCGTGGAGGGGATACCCACGCTGTTTAAGATCGGGATGGCGACGATACTCAACAGCACGGCCGCGCACGCCATGATGACCGAGAAAATAGTGATGCACAGGTAGCGTGCGCTGACGATGTCTTTGCGTGAGATGGGCAGCGTTGCCCGATAGCGCTCCCATCCGTTTTGGTTGTCGAGCCCGGCCAGCGACGTCATGGCCATGATAGGCGACATGGCACTGATCGCGAAGGCGCCGGCGGCGCTCATGTCGGAATCACCATTCGATGCCCTGACGGCGGTCAGCACGACGAAGATGAACAGGCCGACACCTGCGATGCTCGGGACGAGCGTGCGAACGATGGGAAGCTCGGACATAATGGCGCGTTTCATTTCAAAGCCCCTTTCAGCATGAAGCGAAGATAGTCATCAATGGTTGCCCGATCGCAGGGAATCTCGGGGAAGGCCTCGAGCACTTCGCGGTGGTTGGGCACGAGCACGTCCACGCTGTAGGCGTGGCGGGCGGCGCGGGTGCCTTCGACGCAAGCCATGAGCTCGGCGGCCTGTGCCTGGGTGCAGTGGGCGATGCCGGCGCGGTCGGTAATGTCCTCGCGTGGCAGGTCAAACACAATCGAGCCGTTATCGATGCAGATGACGCGGTCGGCAGCACGATCGAGATCAGACGTAATGTGGCTCGAGAGCAGCACGCTGCGCTGGCCGTCGGCGACAAAGGCGAGCAGCTCATCGAGCAGTTCCTCGCGTGCCATGGGATCGAGGCCCGCGGTGCCTTCGTCCAAAACGAGCAGCTTGGCATGGTGGCTGAGCGCGCAGGCGAGCTGCAGCTTCATACCCATGCCGCGGGAGAGGTCCTTGACCTTTGTCTTGGGATCGAGGCCAAATCGGTTGATGAATTCGGCGAACGTTTCGCGGTCCCACGTGGGGTACGCCGGGCCTACGAGCGCCTCGATCTGGCCGACCTTGAGCGTGGAGGGGAAGGGGCATGTGTCCAGCACGAGGCCGATGCGAGAGCGCAGGTGGCGTTGCGACTCATCGGGCGCGTCGGTGCCACAGCGCTGCCCAAACAGGTGCACCTCGCCGGCATCGAGCTTTATAAGCCCAAGCGTGGCGCGAATGGTCGTCGTCTTGCCGGCGCCGTTTGCGCCCACAAAGCCAACAATTTGGCCGGGCTCCACGGCCAACGTGACGCCACGTAGCGAAAAGCGGTCGCTCACGCGGCGTGAGATGCTTTTGAGTTCTAGCAAGTTTTGCATGGCATAGCCTTTCTTGCAGATGGTTACTGCATGGTTTCGGGGGCTACCAGGTCGAGCATTTCGTGCAGTTTATCGCGCGTGACACCCACGGCTTCGGCTTGCGTTGCTGCCTGTGCGAGCAGCTCTTCGATATGGCAGAGCTGATTTTCGCGCAAGAGTTCTTGGTTGCCCTCGGCGACAAAACAGCCCTTGCCCTGCACAGTGCAGGTAAAGCCGAGTTGCTCCAGGTCGGCGTAGGCGCGCTTGGTGGTGATGACACTCACGCCAAGATCGCTCGCGAGTGCACGGATGCTGGGGAGTTTGGCTCCCGCAGCAAGCGTGCCCGAAAGGATCTGAGCTTTGACCTGCGAGGTTATCTGCTCGTAGATGGGCTTGTCGCTCGAATTGGATAGGATGATGTCCACAGCGGCTCCTTAGCTGATGGGCTACACGTGTATATAACCGGTAAGCACAGTATATACACACTATGTACAGTTGAGCAAGAGGAAATTACGGGGCTGTCCGTCCCTCTACTCATTCATCTCAATCTGTAACAGTAAGACCCGTTTTGGATGACTGACTGTTACAGATTGAGATCTTTCTGAGACGTCCGACCGTTTGTCTCAATTTGTAACATCTGGAGGTCAAAGACCCGTTTATCTGTTACAGATTGAGATTTTGTCGAGAGGTCCATTCATTTGTCTTGATCTGTAATATCTAGACCCGTTTTTGCTGGCTAACTGTTACAGATCAAGATATTGGCTGCCCGCCCTGTGCGTTCATCTCAATCTGTAACACCTGGAGGTCAAAAACCCTTCTAGGTGTTACAGATTGAGACAAACCGTCGCGGAACACCGCTGACATTCCACCGTCCGAGCCCCAACTGATGAATTTGTCCTGATAGGCGCCCTATGGCGAGGTTTCGCGGCTATAATAGTGCGGTTACATCGACGTAATGCACTCAATGCAAGAAAGGATCCGCATGGCAAGCCTGTCGGATGAAATCTCGTCGCGCCGCACATTCGCGATCATCAGCCACCCGGACGCCGGTAAGACCACACTGACCGAGAAGCTGCTGCTCTATACCGGTAGCATTCAGACTGCCGGCTCGGTCAAGGGCAAGAGCTCGGCCAAGCATGCCGTCTCGGACTGGATGGACATCGAGAAGGAGCGCGGCATTTCCGTTACCTCCTCGGTACTGCAGTTCACCTATAACGGCGCCTGCGTCAATATCCTCGATACCCCCGGCCACCAGGACTTCTCGGAGGATACCTACCGTACCCTTATGGCCGCCGACGCCGCAGTCATGGTCATCGACGGCGCCAAGGGCGTCGAGGCCCAGACCAAAAAGCTTTTTAAGGTCTGCACACTGCGCCACATTCCCATCTTCACCTTTGTGAACAAGCTTGACCACGATGCTCGCGATCCGTTTGAGCTCATGGAAGAGATCGAGAACGTCCTGGGTATCAATACGTATCCCATGAACTGGCCGATCGGCAGCGGCCGCAACTTCCGCGGCGTGTTCGATCGTCAGACCCGTCGCGTTATTGCCTTTGAGGGCGACGGCCACGCCAACGCCACCAAGAAGGTCGCCGAGGTCGAGGCCGAGCTGGGCGATCCTTCCATGGACGAGCTTATTGGCGAAGAGAACCATAAGAACCTGATGGACGACATCGAGCTGCTCGATGGTGCCGGCGACGAGCTCGACTTGGATGCCGTGGCCTGTGGCAAGCTGAGCCCGGCGTTCTTTGGCTCGGCGCTTACCAACTTTGGCGTGGAGCCCTTTCTCAAGGAGTTCCTGCGCCTGGCCCCGACGCCGCGCGCCTATACCGATACGCTCACCGGCGAGCCGGTCGATCCCTGCCGCGACGACTTTAGCGGCTTTGTGTTTAAGATCCAGGCCAACATGGACAAGAACCACCGTGACCGCATCGCCTTTGTGCGCATTTGCTCGGGCAAGTTCGAGCGCGGCATGGACGCCTTCCACGTGCAGGGCAACCGCAAGCTCAAGCTTGCCACGGGCACGTCGATGATGGCCGACGACCGCGCCATCGTGGACGAGGCGTACGCGGGCGATATCGTGGGCCTGTTCGATCCGGGTATCTTTAGCATCGGCGACACCGTGTGCTCCGGCAAGCGCCATGTGCAGTATCCGCAGATCCCGACGTTTGCCCCCGAGATGTTCGCTCGCATTACGCAGGTCGACACGCTCAAGCGCAAGCAGTTCGTCAAGGGCATGGAGGAGCTTGCCCAGGAGGGCGCCATCCAGATCTTCCGCGAGTTGGGCGCCGGCATGGAAAGCGTTATCGTCGGCGTGGTCGGCGTGCTGCAGTTTGAGGTGCTCGAGCGCCGCCTGAAGGCCGAGTACCGTGTTGAGGTTCGTCGCCAGCCGCTGCCCTATACGGACATCCGCTGGATCCAGAATGACCCCGATACCATCGATATCCCGGCTCTTTCGCTCACGCGCGACACCCTGCGCGTCGAGGACATGCGCGGCGGCAAGCTGCTGCTGTTCACGAGCCCGTGGAACGTGGACTGGGCGACCGACCACAACCCCAACCTTATCCTGTCGGAGTTTGGCAACGTAGCCTTTTAACGCATCGGCGGGGTGGCCCTGTGGGGCTGCCGCGCCGCTTGCTTGCCTGATGCCGTGTGAGCGGCTATCATACCCACCGTCGTCTCAAGACCGGGGCGTCCGAGCAGTTCGGGTCCGATATCCTGCTCGTTAAACCTAAAACCAAAGGAGTACATAATGATCAAGAAGGTCATGGAGGACTACAAGGTCCTGTTGCGGAGCATTCCCGCGGCAACGGTTTCGCTGTTTTTCGTGAGCGTCATCATGATGAACCTGCTGGCCAACAAAGAGCTGATCAGCCTGCCGTATCTGGCGCTCGACTGTGGCTTTGTGGTGAGCTGGGTTTCGTTTTTGTGCCAGGACATGATCTGCAAGCGCTTTGGCGCCAGGGCATCCATCAAAATCTCTATCCTCGCGCTGCTGGTCAATCTGGCCGTGAGCTTGTGCTTTTGGGTATGCTCGCTCACGCCCGGCATGTGGGGTGCCTACTACGATACCGGCATGATCGAGGTCAACACTGCCCTTAACGCCACCATCGGTGGCACCTGGTACGTGGTGCTTGGCTCGTCGCTTGCCATGCTCGTTTCTGCCGTGGTTAACTCCACGCTCAATCAGTCGCTCGGCCGTATGGTCAAAAAGAATAATTTTGCGAGCTTTGCCTTCCGCTCCTATGTGTCCACGGGCGTTGGCCAGTTTATCGACAACTTGGTCTTTGCCATCGTGGTGAGCCACACGTTCTTTGGCTGGACCTGGGTGCAGGTCCTTATGTGCTCGCTGACCGGCGCTATTGCCGAGCTGCTGTGCGAGGTCTTCCTGAGCCCCGTGGGCTACAAGGTCGTGCGCAGCTGGGAGCGCGAGAACGTGGGCGCCGAGTATCTCGAGCGCCACGCAACCGCCTAAGGAGCAAGTATGCGGGTTTTGATCACGGGCGCTTCGGGTGGTATCGGAGCCGCATGCGTGCGGCGCTTTTTGGACGAGGGCCACGAGGTCGTGGGCTTTGACCTGCTGCCGGCGGCGATCGAACACGAGCGCTACCGCCATCTGATCGTTGATGTCCGCGAGCCGGACTCGTTTCCAGACGACCTTGAGCCCCAGGTGATCGTGAACGTTGCCGGTACACAGGATTCGGCCGACGACATCGCCGCCAACCTGTGTGGCACCATCAACGTGACCGAGCGCTACGCCTTTGTGGGGGAGGGGCTTGCCGCCAAGCCGGCGCCGGCTATCAAATCCGTGGTCAATGTGGGGTCGGCGAGCGGGCATACGGGATCGGAGTTCCCCGCCTATGCGGCCAGCAAGGGCGGCGTTATCGCCTATACCAAGAACCTCGCAAACCGCTTGGCGCCGCAGGCCATCGCCAACAGCGTGGACCCGGGCGGCGTTATCACGCCGCTCAACCGTTGTGTGATGGAAGACGAACGCCTGTGGAACCAGATTATGGAGCTCACACCGCTTAAGCGCTGGGCTACCGCCCAAGAGATCGCCGAATGGATCTACTTTGTGGGCGTGACCAACCGGTTTATGACCGGGCAGAGCCTGCTGATCGATGGTGGCGAGGCCGGCCGCACACAATTTATTTGGCCCGAATAATAAACGCGCCCGATGGAAAGCCGTCGGGCGCGTTTTTGATGTATCGATTTTAGCCGAGGCAAGCCCAGTTGACGGGGGTCGAGCCGTGCTGTTCGAGTAGTCGATTAGCTGCCGAGAAGGGGCGCGACCCCATAAAGGCGGGGAGTTCTGCCGTGGCACGGTTGGCCGAAAGCGGCGAGGGGTGCGTGGAAGCCAGGCAGAACTTGCCGGTTGCCTTGCCTGCGCCGATCGCGGCGAGCTTGTCTTCGACCATCTGCTGGGCAAAGCGGCCCCATGCCAAAAAGACTACCGGCTGGGGCAGCTGGCAGCAGCGTTCGATAACGTAGTCGGTGAGCGTGCTCCAGCCCAGTTTGGCGTGCGAGTTCGCGGCATGCTCGCGCACGGTGAGCGTAGTGTTGAGAAGCAGGACGCCCTGTTGTGCCCATGGCGTTAGATCTCCTGTGGCGGGAATAGGGCAGTCCAGATCGGCATTGAGTTCCTTGTAGATGTTGCGCAGGCTCGGCGGCAACTTGGTTTGCGTCGCGGGGACCGAGAACGACAGCCCCATGGCCTGGTTGGGTCCGTGATAGGGATCTTGACCCAAGATGACAACCTTGACCTGGTCGGCCGGCGTGTAGGCAAGGGCATTGAGGATGTCGTCTTGTGCCGGGTAGATGGTCTGCTCGGCACGCAAAAGGGCGATGCGCCCGAGCAGCTGGTTCGTAGTGTCACGTACCGGCTGCGGCGCATCGCCCAACCAAGTTGCTATATTGCGGTCGCGAGTTGCGGTGTCCATGGGGCTCCTTTATGGCAGATGCTCTGTTGACATCTATTGTAAAGGCGCACCGGTTGCCTTTATGCCGCGGCTGCACAAGGAGTGGGGTCTACGAGACGTGCTCGGGCGCTCCTGCCATGCGAGCCTGTCCATGTGCGCGAAGGCGCGGAAGCTCGATGGTTGCCACCATGACGCCGGTGAGGATGAGGGCGGCGCCAAAGAAGGCGATGGGGCTCAGGACCTCGCCAACCAGGAAAAACGAGAAGACGGCGGAGCAGACCGGCTCGAGCGAGAAGGCAAAGCCCGTGGTCTCGGCGGGCACGTGGGGCTGTGCGAGCGTCTGGGTGATAAAGCCGTAGGCAGAGCAGATGAGTGCGAGTGCGACGACAACGACGATCTCGTTGGGTGTGCTGGGAAGCGTGAAGCCGCCCAAGGTGCATGCGGCGATGCCCGAGAACAAGCCACCGAAGCCCAGCTGCCAAACACCCAAGGCCAGTGGGTCGACTTCTTCGACAAAGCGCTTGGCTACGATAATGTGGCTGGCATAGATAAAGGCAGAGAGCAGCATGATGATCGCGCCGGGATTCAGGCTGGTAAAGTCGGCGCCCGAGAGCAGCAGCATACCGCAGGTGACGATGGCGGTGCCGACGAGCACCTTGCGCTCGGGGGCGCGACGCAACAGGGCGGCGTTGGCAAACGGCACGATCACGACCGTCAGGCTCTGCAAAAAGCCGGCGGTGGAGGCGGAAGTAAGGCTGGAGCCCAAGCACATGCAGGTGAGCTCGGTTGCCATGATGGCGCCGATGATGGCGGCGCGAACCATAAGGTCGCGATTGATGCGGAAAGCGCGCTTGTGGAAGAGCAGCAGGCAGGCCACAAAGGCGATGATGCAGCGCAGCGCAACGATGCTCGTGGCGTTCATGCTGTCCATGCCGATCTTCATGAGGGGGTACGAAAAGCCCCATGCGACGGGAACGGAAAATGAGAGCGCGATTGCTTTTTTGCGATCCATGGGACTCCTTTTGTTACAGAACGGTTTCGCAAAAAGGATTCTGCTCCCAGATGTGGATGTAGTAAAGCGAATGTATCTTCAGTATGATTAAGAAATACTAATGTTGCTAGAAAAAGCGCTGGCAAAACGTTTTACGGCTACATCGATGTGGAGGCACGATGGCATCGCGATATCAGATTGTATGTATGGTGGTCGATTGCGGCAGTCTGAAGGGCGCGGCCGACGAGCTGGGCTATACGCAAAGCGCGGTGAGCCAGGCCGTCAAGGCGCTCGAGCGCGAGCTGGGCACCACGATTATCGAGCGCGGTAAGCAGGGCGTATCGCTTACGCGCGACGGCAAACAGTATCTGCCGTATCTGCGCCAGATTGTAACTGCCGAGGCCGAGCTTGAGGGCAAGCGTCAGGAGTTGCTGGGGCTTTCGTCGACTGACATTCGCATTGCGACGTTTACCAACGTGAGTCGTACCGTGCTGCCGCGCGTGATCCGCGACTTTGGGGCCCTGCACCCGGGCGTTCACTTTACGCTCAAGCAGGGCGATTACACGCGCAACGCCCAGTGGGTGCACGATGGCGTGGTTGACTTTTGCTTTACGGCACGCGGATTTACCGCGGGGCTCGAGAAGCGCGTGGTCTATCATGACGAGTTGGTAGCATTGTTGCCGGCCGCGCATCCGCTGGCGGCAAAGGAAAAGGTGACACTCGCCGACCTAGCGTCCGAGCCGTTTGTGCTGCTGGATGAGGGCGAACAGAGCCTGGTGCTCGATGCATTTGCGGCGCATGGGCTGTCACCGCACGTGACGAGCGAGGTGACCGACGACTACACCATCATGGCGATGGTGGAGGAGGGCCTAGGCGTGAGTATGCTGTATCGCCGTACCGTCGAGGGCATGCGGGCCGATATTCGCGTACGACCCATCGTGCATGCTCCTTCGCGTGACGTGGTTGCAGCCTGGCGCAGCTGGGACACCATGCCTGTCGCCACGAGGCACTTTATCGACTATATGAGCTCGCATATTGTCAATTAATGATTGGCGTGGCGTTGAGAGTGGTGATTAGCGGGCTGTCGCTTTGGCTTGTGCTAGACGGTAGGTGCGTGCCGGGTGGCAGAGCAATACCGCCACGACCATAAAGAACGCCGTGGTGCCCAGGCTGATGGGGTAGACCATCATGATGTTCGCAAAGGTGCGGAAGTGTGGGAACACGCAGAATACCCAATAGAAGCGGATGCCGCAGACGCAGATCATGGTGATGAGGGCGGGCATGAGCGAGATGCCAAAGCCGCGCAGGTAGCCGGACATGTTTTCGTAGAACATGCTAAAAGCGTACGCCGGGAAGATCGAACACACGCGGATATAGCCGATCGAGACGATGTTGGGGTCGCTGTTAAAGAGCGACAGAATCTCGCGCCCCAGACCGACGATGATGACGATGGTGGTGAGCGCGACGATACCGCCTTCGACCAGGCAGACCTTGAGCGTTTTGGTGCAGCGGTCGATTTGGCGGGCACCGTGGTTTTGTCCCACAAAGGTGGTGCAGGCCTGGCTAAAGCTGTTGAGCAGGTTGTAGCACACGTACTCCAGGCTCATGGCGGCGCTCGATGCCGCCATGACCTCGGTGCCCAAGCTGTTGATGGCGGACTGGATGATGATGTTGGCGACGGCAAAGACGGCGCTCTGGATGCCGGCGGGCAGGCCGATCTTGACGATGCGCCTGAGGGCGACGGGGTCTAAGCCTAAGTCGCGTGGAGTGACGCGGACGACGGAGTCGGTCTTGAGCAGACGGATAAAGAGCGTAGCGGCGCTGACGGTGTAGGCGATGGCGGTGGCGATGGCGACGCCCGCGACGCCCCAGTGGAGTACGGGGACAAAGATGAGGTCCAGGCCAATGTTGAGGACGGTGGACACGGCAAGCGCCTGCAGCGGCATGCGGGTGATGCCGACGGAGCGGAAGATCGCGGCCTCAAAGTTGTAGAGCAAGATCGAGGGCATGCTGAGCAAAAAGACGCGCAGGTAGAGCGAGGCGAGCGGCATGGTTTCGGCGGGAACGTTGAGCGCGGCGAGCATGGGCTCGGCAAAGATCTCGCCCAGCGCGATGACGACAAAGCCCACAAGCGCCATGAGAATCGAGGTGTGGACGGCGCGGTTGACCATGTTCTGATCGTTGCGGCCGATAGCGTTGGCGATGACCACGTTGGAGCCAAGCGACATGCCGATAAACAGGTTGAGCATAAGACTGGTAAGCGGAACGTTGGAGCCGACCGCTGCCATGGCGAGGGTTCCCTGGTCGCCCGAGAAGTTACCGATGATGACGGTGGCGATGAGGTTCGACAGCTGCTCCAAGATGCTCGTGGCGGCTACGGGGAAGGCGAACAGGGGAATATTGCGCCACAGCGAGCCGGTGGTCATGTCAATGTGCTTAGATGCGGTGTCTGCCATACGCTCTCAATCTCTAATATGCTCTTTCGTGCTTATTTGCGCAGACGATGATACTCCTAATGCAGCCAGCCGGCGCTTAGGGACGTTCCTTTTCTGTCGGCAGCCGGGGACACTCCTTGTCTCTTCTATGACTAGGTGGGGAAGGCGTGCGACAATGGTGGGCGTTGTGTTGTTCGCGCTAAGGAGTTGCCATGTTGTTGTGTCCCGTTTGCCATGAACCGTTGGTGGACGACGAGCGCGGTGCTGCATGCACGGGCGGACACCGTTTTGACCGTGCGCGCGAGGGCTATCTGTACCTGTTGCGCTCGTCCAAGAGCGGCGACTCCATGGGTGATCCCAAGTCGCAGGCGCGCAGTCGTCGTGACTTTCTGAACCGCGGATACTATGCACCGTTGCGCGATGCGATGGTCGAGCTGGTGCGCGGGCAGGTGTCTGGACGTGCCGCGTCTACGAACTGCCCCATGACGCTGCTCGATATTTGCTGCGGCGAGGGCTACTACACCAGCGCTATGGGCGCGGTGCCGGGCGTAGATGCTTACGGTTTCGACCTGGGCAAGGAGATGGTGCGCCTTGCCGCCAAGCGCGGCGATGCGACGTACTTCGTGGCCAACATGAAAGATATCCCCGTGGCTGATGGCGCCTTTGATATGGTGACCGAGCTCTTCGCTCCCTTTAACGAGCGTGAGTTTGCCCGCGTGCTGGCGCCAGAGGGTTCGCTCTACACCGTGGTGCCGGGTGCTCGGCATCTGTTTGGCCTCAAAGAGGTGCTCTACGACACGCCATATCTCAATGACGAGAAGCTGCCGAAGACCACTGAACTCGAGTTGGTCGGAACGCAGCGGGTGTTTGCGAACATTACGCTCCAGACCCAGGCTGACATCGAGGCGGTGTTCCAAATGACGCCGTACTACTACCGCACGCGCCCTGCCGATAAAGAGCGCCTGGCAAACCTGGACACCCTTCAAACCGACATCGACTTCATCATCGCCGAGTACCGTCACAGCTAACAACCTGCCAAAAAGGGACAGGTTTATTTTGGCAGGTGTTATCTGGGCAAACGTAAAGGGCCGACCGCGGATATGCGCGATCGGCCCTTTTAGTTACTTGGCTGCAGAGGCTATGAGAAGTGAGCGCTTACAGGCGGTCCTTGTTCTCGGCCTTGACGGCGCGTGCCTGCTGAACAAAGAACAGGTCGTAGACCACGATGACAAAGGCTCCAATATTGACGGCGCTGCCGCCGAGTGCGGGAAGGGTGAGCACAGCCTGCGCAATCGTGGCGATTGCGGCAACGATGCCGAGCTTAAACGCGCCATCCACCTGCGAAGGCTTGTTGGCGCCCTTGATGCCCGCAACACCTGCGGCAAGGTCGATAACGCCCTTGGCGACAAGCACGACCGCGGCGAGCATGGCGTTCGATCCGTAGACGGATTCAAATTTGCCGGTTGCGATGCCGGTGATACCGATGACGAGGCTGGCGATGCCCAAAACAAAATAGATGAGGGCAAGGATTTTGAGTGTCTTGCGCGCGGCGCTCATAGGTAGTCCTTTCGATTCGGGCGCTGCCAGTCTGGCGCGTCCCATATGCTGCACATATCGTGAAGCACATTGTAGTTCAACGTGACGGCGTGTGTGTTAGAAAGCGCTTCTCGCCTGTGCAGGGCAATCTTTCAAAAAGGAAAGCCAGCTGTAAGTCAAATCGATGGCAGCTCATGTGCGGCGCTGCGATGATGAGGCCGTGATAAGAAGTGAGTCTAAGGAGGAGCCATGATGTACGGACCAGAGCAAGTGCGTGAACCGCGGTCGTTGGGAAGGCGCATGGGTGATTCTGTGATCGCTGCCGTGTGCACGGGATTGATGGCGGTGCTTTGCATTGGGATGCTGTGGACCATGTCGCATGTGGGACAATAACGGACGGTTGGGTGCCAACTGAGGTGGCGCTCACGTATTCGTTTTGTTTGCTAAGGAGTGTCCATGGGCGTCGTCGATCCCTTTTCTGTTGCTCGGGCCGCGGGGCTTGAGCTGACCGGGAAGTCCGAGGGCCTCACGCTCACCGACGGCACGATGGAACTGCGCGCCGATTTTGGCCGCATGCTGCCACGACTCAAGCAGGGCCGCCTGCAGCAAGAGCTGCTGGTAAAGGTTGCGCGCACAAAAGGCATCGAGCGCCCATGGGCGATTGATGCCACGGCGGGCTTTGGTGAGGATTCGCTGCTGCTGGCGGCCGCGGGCTTTACCGTCGATCTGTATGAACAGGATTGCGTAATCGCGGCACTCCTCAAGGACGCCTTGGATCGCGCGGCAGATGATCCGGCGCTTGCGGCTGCTGTGGCGCGCATGCGCTTACATGCGGGCGAGGACAGCATTGCCGGCCTTCGCCATACGGCCGAGCTGATCAAGCAAGGCGAGCTCGCGGCTCCCGACGTGGTGTATCTGGACCCCATGTTTCCCGAGCGCACCAAGAGCGCGGCGGTGAAAAAGAAGTTTCAGCTCTTGCACCATCTGGAGCAGCCGTGCGCCGACGAGGAGACGCTGGTCGAAGCTGCGCTTGCGGTGCACCCGCGCAAGGTCGTTATCAAGCGACCGGTGAAGGGGCCGCTGCTTGCCGGCGTTAAGCCGAGCTATCAGCTTGCGGGCAAGGCCGTTCGTTACGATGTTTTGGTGCCGCCGCGCCCGTAGCTTGTGCACGATGGCTGGCGCTTCGCCAGCGCCGTGCCGATGCGGGGTCTATTTCCAAGGGTGCGACGTCAGGTGCCAGCCGCCGCAGTATTCGCATTTGTAGCAGGCCAAACCACGCCGTCCGCGGTTTTCGCAGTCGGCCATAACGGCCTCGGCTTCGGCGCGTGTGTCGTAACGGTTTTTGCGCTCGCACGACTTATAGCGCCAAGCCTCGTCGCGCTCGGCGTCCAGGGCGTCGCGGCGCTCGTCCTCGCGCGCAAACAGGTCGCCCATATCGCCGCCGGTGGCAGCGCCCAAAAACTCGCTTTTGGCTTTTGACCAGGCGGCTCGCTTTTTGCTCCCCATCTGCTTCGCGCTCCTCTCCAAACGTTGGTATCATTGCTCAATCAAAGTGATACCAATAAACGTGAGGTCGCCGCGTGATGATCAGAAAAACCCTCGATACCGACATTCCCGCCGTCATGGCTATCTATGACGCGGCCCGCGCCTTTATGCGCGCGCATGGCAACGCCACGCAGTGGCCCGAGGGCACGCCTTCGGCCGAGCAGCTGGCTGCCGATATTGCCGCTGGTGGCAGTTACGTGTGCGAAGTCGACGGCCGCGTGGTGGCGACGTTTGCCTTTTTACCGGGTCCGGACGAGTGCTATGACGTGATTGAGGACGGTCAATGGCGCAGCGACACTCCGTATGCCGTGCTGCATCGCGTGGCATCCGACGGCACCGCGCACGGTATCGCGGCGGCGATGTTTGCCTTTGCCAAGGAATGCGCCGACCATCTGCGTATTGACACGCACGAGGACAACTTGCCCATGCAGGGCGCCATCGCCAAGGCGGGGTTCGAGCGTGTCGGTATCGTCTATGTGTCCGACGGCACGGCGCGTGTCGCGTTTGATTGGCTGCGCGAGGCGTAGGAGCCAAGGCACGTATCATCACCCAGCTCAAATAAAAAATGGCCCCGAGTGGGGCAATTTTTGGTAAAACGCGTCGTTGTGGGACTCGCATTGTTACCGCCCCAGATGAACCCGGGCAGACAAAAAGGGGAGGTGCCGGCTTTCGCAAGGCGCGAACCTACGAAAATCGCCGCGCGGCAACGCGGGGCGATGAGCTCGGTCGGGGGATAGGGCCCGCTTCGCCCACCGGCCCGTAAATTGTATCATCCAGTGTGGAGCGTGAACGCCCGTTGCCGCGTGCGATGGGCTTGCAATAAGAGGAGAGCCATGTCGAAGCAAGCGGTCGTTGGAATCTTGGCGCATGTCGATGCCGGCAAGACCACGTTGGCCGAGGCCATGCTGTTCAACGCGGGCCGCATTCGCAAGCGTGGCCGCGTGGACGATGGCGATTCGCATCTGGACACTAACACGATCGAGCGCGAGCGCGGCATCACGATTTTCTCGTCGCAGGCCGTGCTCGACCACGGCGATACCCACGTCATGCTCGTGGATGCTCCCGGCCATGTCGATTTTTCTGCCGAGGCGGAGCGCACGCTGCGTGCCCTGGACTACGCGATTCTGGTGGTGGGCGCCAACGATGGCGTGCAGGGGCACACCGAAACCCTGTGGCGCCTGCTTGCACGCTATGACATCCCGACGTTCATCTTCATCAACAAGATCGATTTGGAGAATCCCGGCCGCGATGTTTTGCTGGCACAACTCGGGCAGCGTCTTTCCGAGGGCTGTCTGGATGCCAACGAGCTGCTGGCGGGCGGCGCCGTTCAGGAGGACGCTGCTGCGTTGGACGAAGCGGCGCTCGAGGAGTTTCTTGAAGCGGGTGAGCTTTCTGTCGCAACGCTGTCGCGCATGGTTGCCGAGCGCAAGCTCTTTCCCTGCTTTGCCGGCTCGGCGCTCAAGGACCAAGGCGTTGACGAGCTACTGGATGGTATATGCGCGCTGATGCGTGAGCAGGCGTGGCTCCCGGAGTTTGCCGCGCGCGTCTATCGTGTCAGCCGCGGGGATCGTGGCGAGCGCTTGGCTTGGGTTAAAGTGACCGGCGGCACGCTGCGCGCAAAACAGATGATCAGCGGGCATTCCAGTGCCGAGGCGTGGGAACAGAAGGTCGATCAGGTACGCATCTATAACGGCGAGAAGTATGAGCTTGCCCAAGAAGTTGCTGCTGGCGGTATTTGCGCCGTGACGGGTCTTGCGCACGTTCGCCCAGGGGACGCCCTGGGCACGGAGCCCGCGGGCGATGCGCCCGTCATCGCTCCGGTCCTCACCTATACGGTGCTGCCGGGCGAACACGACGTTCATGCGGTGTTTAAAGCGCTGAGTGAGTTGGCGGACGAAGATCCCATGCTCGGCGTAAGCTGGAATACGCATCTTGAGCAGATCCATTTGCAGTTGATGGGCGCCGTGCAACTCGAGGTCGTGCAGCGGGTGTTGGCCGATCGCTTTGGCCTTTCGGTTGCGTTTGAGCCCGGCGGCATTCTCTATAAGGAGACTATTTCGCGGCCGGTCGAGGGCGTGGGCCACTTTGAGCCGCTGCGCCACTATGCCGAGGTGCATCTGCGCCTGGAGCCGTTGCCGGCGGGTTCGGGTGTGCAGTTTGGCACCGTGACCTCGACCGACGAGCTCGATCTTAACTGGCAGCGTTTGGCACTCACCAACGCTATGGAGCGCGACCACCTGGGCGTGCTGACGGGCTCGCCCATCACCGATGTGCGCATTACGCTCACGGGCGGCCGCGCGCATGCCAAACACACCGAGGGCGGCGATTTTCGCCAGGCCACGTATCGCGCGATTCGCCAGGGTTTGATGCAGGCGCGCGAGGTCGGCGCAGACGTGTTGCTGGAGCCGTGGTACCACTTTGAGCTCGAGGTGCCGGGGGAGTGCGTGGGCCGGGCGTTGTCAGATGCCACACGCATGGGTGCCGAGTACGAGCCGCCGACGATGGCGGGAGACCGAGCGAAGCTTGTGGGTCGCGTGCCGGCATCCGAGGTGCAGGATTACGCGCTGGAGGTGGCTGCCTACACGAGCGGGCGCGGTCATCTGTACCTGGAGTTCGCCGGTTATGCGGCTTGCCATGATGGCGAGCGCGTAATCGAGGCTGCCGCCTACGAGCCCGAGGCCGATCTGCCCAACACGCCCGACTCGGTCTTTTGCTCTCATGGCGCCGGCTACACGGTCAAATGGTATGACGTGCCCGCCGCAGCGCACGTAAAGATCGATCCCGCCACCTTCCGTCCCTGGCGAGCAGCAGACGCCGAGTTTTTCGGCCACATGTGACAAAGGGACAGCCCCTTTGTCACATGCTATTGGTATAACTCAGTATAAGTTGGTATAACTGTTACCAGGGTTTGCCAATCCGAGGAGGCCGATATGAATCCAAATCCCTTTAAGCCCACAGCTGGTAAGCGGCCTCCGATACTCATCGGTCGCGAGTCGGTCATCGAAGATTTTGAGGAAGGGCTCGACAACGGCGCCGGAGCGCCGGGCAGGCTCATGCTCATTACGGGAAACCGCGGCTGTGGCAAAACGGTTCTCCTGCGGGAGCTGCAACGTCTAGCCAGCGAGCGCGGATGGGCGGTTGTCTCCGATTCCGCTTCGCTTGGTTTGTGCGACCGCTTGGCCGACGCGCTTCGCTCGAATAAACCCGTTGTGACGTCAATGGAGTTTGGGCCGTCGTTTGGCCGGATGTCGGTCGAGGCGGCGCGGGCAAAAGGCGAGACATTGCGAGGGCTGGTCAACGAGCGTCTCAAGAAGCTCGGTCCGGGCAAGGGCGTCTTGTTTGCGATTGACGAGGCACAATCGGTGTCTATCGAGGAACTGGCGGCTCTTGCCGTCCTCTATCAGCAGGTGCTCGGAGACCAGGATGCCACGGGCTTGCCCGATAGCGACCAGCGCGGTCTTGCGCTGGCGTTCGCCGGCTTGCCCAGTATGGTTGACGATCTGCTCGAAGAGCCGAGCGTGACGTTTTTGCGGCGTGCCCAGCAGCGTACGTTGGGGGCAATATCTTTGCCCAAAGTGCGCGATTCGTATATCCAGACGGTCAAAGACGCTGGTCTTTACGTTGACGCGGAGACGGCGGACCTTGCGGCGCGCAAGAGCATGGGGCATCCCTATATGGTTCAGCTGGTGGGCTATTACATGTGGCGGTCTGCTGTCCGGCGTGGCTCGCAGGTCATCGAAAGGCGCGATGTCGAGAATGGCCATGCGGATGCCGTCTCCGAGTTCTACGAAGCGGTTGACGCACCTCTGTATTACGGTCTGCGCAGCCCTCAGCGCCTCTTTATCGAGGCTATGGCGGTTGACGAGGACAAGCCGACGCGCACGGCGGATATCATTGAGCGCTGCGACCGTACCAAGAGCTGGGCGAGTAAATATCGCGCAAGCCTGATTCGCGAGCGCGTCATCGAGGCCGCCGGATACGGCCTTGTGCGGTTTACCGTGCCCATGCTGGGCGAGTATATCCGCGACCGCGTTTTATGGCATGAGTAGGGTGATAAAGGTGACGGAACAGAAGATGAGCCCGCAGGCTATCGAGGTGCGCGGTGCACGTGTTCACAATCTCAAGGACATCGATATCGATATTCCGCTGGGGAGGCTCGTGGGCATTGCCGGCGTGTCGGGCTCGGGCAAGAGCTCGCTGGCGCTGGGAGTTCTTTATGCCGAGGGCTCGCGCCGTTACCTGGAGGCGCTCAGCACCTATACTCGACGTCGCCTGACGCAGGCCGAGCACGCCCAGGTGGACGAGGTATTGCACGTACCGGCGGCACTCGCGTTGCATCAGCGTCCCAGTGTGCCAGGCGTGCGCTCGACCTTTGGTACCATGACCGAGCTCAACAACAGTCTGCGTTTGCTCTTTAGCCGCTGTGCCCATCACGTGTGCCCACATTGCGGGGCGCGTGTGGAGCCGAGCCTTAACGTGGCTGCGGGCCTGTCGCTCACGTGCCCCGCATGCGGCCGCGAGTTCTACGCGCCGAGTGCCGAGGACCTTGCCTTTAACAGCGGCGGTGCGTGCCCTACCTGCGGCGGCACCGGTGTCATGCGCGAGGTGGACGAAGCGAGCCTGGTGCCCGACGAGTCAAAGACCATCAACGAAGGCGCGGTGCTTCCCTGGGGTACGCTCATGTGGGATCTGATGAAGCAGGTAGCCGGCGAGATGGGCGTGCGCACCGACGTGCCGTTTAACCAGCTCACGCCTCAAGAGCGCGACATCGTGTTCCACGGTCCGGCGGTTAAAAAGCACATTCTCTACGTTCCCAAAAACGGCGAGGGCGCCACGCCGCTCGATTTTACCTATTACAACGCTGTCTATACCGTCGAGAATGCGCTCGCCAAGGTTAAGGACGACAAGGGCCTCAAGCGCGTGGCGCGCTTTTTGCGCGAGGGGCCATGCCGTGACTGTGGCGGCACGCGTCTCTCCGAGGCCGCACGCCATCCCCAGGTGCGCGGTATCAATCTGGCGCAGGCCGCGGCTATGACGCTGGGTGAGGCGATTGAGTGGGTGCGCGGGGTGCCCGCATCCTTGCCGGCCGAGATGCAGCCCATGGCGACGGATATCTGCGATTCGTTTTTGAGCACGGCCCGTCGACTGGTCGATCTGGGCCTCGATTACCTTTCACTCGACCGCGCCGGTGCCACGCTCTCCACGGGCGAGCGTCAGCGCGTGCAGCTCGCCCGCGTGGTGCGTAACCGATCGACGGGCGTGCTCTATGTGCTGGACGAGCCCTCGATTGGCTTGCATCCTGCCAATGTCGACGGCCTGGTAGGCGTGATGCGCGATTTGGTGGATGACGGCAACACCGTGGTCGTTGTCGACCACGACACGCGCGTACTGGCGGAAGCCGACTATCTGGTCGAGATGGGCCCCGTTGCCGGAGCAGGCGGCGGCAATGTGATCGCCGCGGGCGCGGTAGGCGAGGTCGAAGAATCGCAGGGCAGCCGCATCGCCCCATTTTTGCGCTCGGAGCCTGAGCGCTTGCGTCCGCAGGTGCCTGACGACGAAATGTTTGACCGGGGCCATATCCGCATGGCGACCGATGCCATCCATACCGTCAAACCGCTCGAAGTCGATATACCGCGCGGTCGCCTTGTCGCGGTGACGGGCGTTTCGGGTTCGGGTAAGACGACGTTGGTGCTCGAGACACTCATCCCGGCACTTAAGGCGCAGGCAGCCAGCGAGCGCCTGCCAAAACACGTGCGTTGGGTCGATGCCGAGGGCATTGCACGTGCCAACCTGATAGACGCCACGCCCATCGGTGCCAACGTGCGTTCGACGGTAGCGACTTATGCCGACATCCATGATGAACTGCGCCGCGCCTTCGCCCGTACGCCCGAGGCCAAGGCAGCCGGCTACAAGGCAGGCGCCTTTAGCTACAACACCGGCGCCTTGCGCTGCCCTACGTGCGATGGCACGGGTTCGATATCGCTCGACGTGCAGTTTTTGCCCGACGTCGAGATCGTCTGCCCGGCATGTCGCGGCTCACGTTATGCAGACGCGGCTTCGCATATCCATCGCGAGGGCAAGGACGGGAGCTTACTGACGTTGCCGCAGCTCATGGACATGAGTGTGGACGAGGCCCTCGACGCCACGCTGGGACTCAAAAAGGTACAGGCGCGCTTGCAGACCTTGCACGACCTGGGCTTGGGTTATCTCACGCTCGGTGAGCCCACGCCGGCGCTTTCGGGCGGCGAGGCGCAGCGTCTTAAGCTTGCGAGCGAGATGGGCCGCGTGCAGGACGATGCCGTATTCGTATTTGACGAGCCCACGATCGGCCTGCATCCGCTCGATGTTCAGGTGTTGCTGAGTGTGTTTGACGGCCTCGTCGCCAAGGGCGCCACAGTTGTCGTGATCGAACACGACCTCGACCTTGTCCGCAACGCCGACTATGTGATCGACATGGGCCCGGGCGGCGGTGACGCGGGCGGGCAAATCGTCTGCGCCGGCACGCCGGGCGACATCGTGGCCTGCCCCGCAAGCATCACCGGCCGCTACCTATAACCGAATGTGACAAAGGGACAGTTCCTTTGTCACATTCCCGGAAAGCCTGTTTGGCGCGGGGCCTCGTAGAGGACGATGGCGGCGCTGTTAGAGAGGTTGAGAGCGCTGATGCGGTAGTCGTCCGGGTCGACGAAGTTGCCGCAGATATCCTGTCGAAGGATGGCTTCGTGGCTGTCCTCGGTATGCCCGAGCGACTCCTCGTGGGCCTCCCAGGCGTCGGCGTTTTCGAGCGAGTCGCAATCGCGCAACATGGGGATGCGCTCGCAGCGCTCGGGCGCCGCGGCAAGCAGTGGCTCGGGAATCCCCGAGCTCTCGCTGCCAAAGACCAAGTAGTCGCCATCGCGGTAGGTACTTTGCGCATAGGTGCGGCGTGCCTTTTTGGTCAGCAGATGCAGGCGCTCGTCGGCGGGGGAGAGGCCGTTGCGCGCAAGAAAATCCTCCCAGCCGGCATAGGTCGTCACGTCCAAGTTTTGCCAGTAGCCCAGGCCGGCGCGACGCACCGTCTTGTCGTCGAGTGAAAAGCCCAGCGGCTCCACCAGATGCAGGCGGGCGCCGGTAACCACGCAGGTGCGGCCGATATTGCCCGTATTGGCCGGAATCTCGGGCGCATACAGCACAATGTTGAACATGAATCTCCTTGGCTCAGAACGAAAAACCACCACGAAGGGCACCTTCGTGGTGGTTTGGCGGTTACGTGGGCGGAAAATGCCCGCTTCGATAAACCTAGGCGCGGTGCCAGTCGGTCAGGCAGGCATCGAGGGCGGCGATGAGCGCATCCTTGTCCATGTGACGGCCGATGATGCACAGGCTCGTCATGCGGTCGCCCGTCTCGTCGTCCCAAATCTGCATGATCTCGGGGTTCTCGTCGATAATCTTCTGCTTCTCGCCCTCGGGCGCAGAGTCGACAAACAGACCGTTCTCCATCAGACGCATCTGGTGGCCGGCCTGCTCAAACATGTAGCACATGTCCGGATCGCCGGTCTGCCACAGCGGGCCCTTGACGCGAATGACCTCGTCGGGCCACTCCTGCTCAACAAAATCGGTGAACTTCTGCAGGTCAAACGGCTTGCGGCGGGAGTACACAAAGGTCTCGATGTCGTACTCGAGCACCTCGGGGTCGTCGTGCTCCTCGGGATGCTCCATGGCCTCGATCCAGGCGGCGGAGTTGTAGGCGCGCATAAAGTCGAAGCGGTCGGTGTCGAGCAGCTCCTCCATGGGGACCTCGCCGTTTTGGGCCTCGACAATCACGGCGTCCTTCTGCAGGCTGCGCACGATGGCCTTGAGCTCGGCAATCTGCTCAGGCGTGACGGTATCGGTCTTGTTGAGGATCAGCGTGGAGCAAAACTCGATCTGCTGAATAAGCAGGCTCTCGATGTCGTCCTCATCGATATCCTCGGCGAGCAGGTCGCGACCGCCGTTGAACTCGTCGTACATGCGGGCGCAGTCGACCACAGCCACGATGTTGTCGAGTGCAAGCTTGGGCTCGCCGCCCACCTGGCCTCGTCGCAGAAGCTCGAGATGGTGTAGGCGATGGGGATGGGCTCGCAAATGCCCGATGCCTCGATGATGATGTAGTCGAACTTGCCCGAATCGGCGATGCCCTGCAGCTGGTTGGCAAGGTCGTCCGAAAGCGTGCAGCAGATGCAGCCGTTGGTGAGCGGGATGAGGTCGTCGGTCTCGGAAAGGCCGCCGTCGGCGATGAGGCTGGCGTCGACGTTGATCTCGCCGATATCGTTGACGATCACGGCGGCGCGGATGCCGCCGTCGTTAGCGAGGATGTGGTTGAGCAGCGTGGTCTTGCCGGCACCGAGGTATCCGGTAAGCATGATGATCTTCACGGGTTTGTTGGGCATGTGCCCTCCTTTGTTAGACATGGCTTACAGTTGAATCTTATGCCAAACGCCTGCTCTTATACCCACGCGCCGGCAAATAACACAGGCTACTCCCAGGCTCCCCATACATCGGGGCAATAACCGACGGTGGCCTTTTTGCCGTTGCGCACGATGGGCTCGGCCAGAACCTGCTGGTTCTCGAGCAACTTGTCGAAGCGCTGGCTAGGGGTGAGGTGCTGGATGAGCGCGAGCGTCTCCTCGTCCTTGGCCTTGGGGTTGAGCAGCTTGTCGATGCCGCCGACCGCCTGCATCACGCTCGTGAGCTCGCCTTTGCTCATCTCCTTTTCCTTAAGGTCGATAAACTGCACCTTGATGCGGCGCTCCTTAAAATAACGCTGCGCCTTCTTGGTATCGAACGACTTCTTAGTCCCGAAGATTTGCACGTTCATAGTATGTTCCGCCGTTCTAACGAATGAAGTTGGTGCGCTCGCGATCGGCTTCGGGGGCTTCGATGCCGGCGGCCTTTCCTGCTTCGATGCAACGAAGGAGCCAGGCCATGTTTTTGCCGATGTTTCGCATGGTGGCCAGACCCTCGGCATCTCCATCGGCCTCGCCCGGCGCAGCGCCAAAGACGTTGTTCCAGTAGGTGGAGGCGACCACGGGCATCTGGTTGATGGTGAAGTACTTGTTGAGTACATCGAACGTTGTCGACGTACCGCCGCGACGGGCGACGGCGACGGCAGCGCCCGGCTTGTGTGCAAAAGCTTTGCTACCAGCATAGAATGCGCGATCGAGTGCCGAGAGAATGCGGCCGCTGGGGTGCGCGTAGTAGACAGGCGAGCCAAAGACAAAGCCGTCGGCCTGTTCGGCGGCAGCGATCAGCTCGTTGACCACGTCGTCGTCAAAGGTGCAGCGACCGCCAAGCTTGCCACACTGGCCGCAACCGATGCAATCGCGAATGGGCTTGGCGCCCAGCTGAAACACCTCGGTATCAATGCCTTCTGCATTAAGTTGCTCTGCGACCTCGGTGAGTGCGCGGGCGGTGTTGCCGTTTGCCTTGGGGCTGCCATTGACCAAAAGAACCTTCATCACAAACTCCCTCTGCTGTCGGTGACTTCTGCGGAGGATTATCCCACGAGAGGGTAGATGGCGTGGGGCGCGATGTGAAACGGCTTGTGTTTCACATCGCGCCCCATAACGCTAGTCCAGCTTGGTGCCCGGTACCTGCGGCGCCTCTTTAATCAGCGCATTGAGTTCGTTCAAAATGGAAACGGGATGTCGGTCGACGGCGTCCAGATGAAGCGTCGCCACGCGAAGGGGCGGCTGATATTCAAATGAGCCAAGGAGCACGGGCGATCCCAAGAACCGTTCGATTTCGTCTGCAACCGCGTCGGTCTCTTCGGGATCAAGCTCGTCAAAGAGCGCCACGAACATCGGTCCGGTCGAGCGGAACAGACGACCCTTGCCGCGCGAGCAATCCATGAGGCAGGCGGCGCTCTCCGCCAAAACGCGGTCGCCTGCATCAAAGCCAAAGCGGGCATTGACCTGTGCGATTTCGTCGATTTTAATGGCGATCAAGCCCGCGTTTCGTGCCACGCGACGCATCTCGCCAATGGCGTTGACCAGGGCGTGGATATCGCCCAGACCGGTCACGGAATCGGTCGTATCTGCCAAGCTTCGGTTGGTGACAATGCCCACATACATGTTGGGCTCGGTATCGGTGCCGTCCAGGCGGTAACCCGTGCAGTCGCAAAGCGCGTATTTTCCGGCCGTATTCATGACGCGATACTGCATGCAGTGGAAGTGCCACGTGCCGTTTACCACCATATCGAGCTCGGCACGTACGTTGTCGCGGTCCTCGGGGTGAACACGGGCAAGCCATATATCGAGCGAGTTGTAGGGATGCTGGGAGGGTAGGTCAAAATCGCGCACGGCATTAACCGACCATTGCGATTCGCCGGTGTCGAGGTTAATGATGAACGGATAGCGTGTCTCGGAGCTCATGGAGATCGCTTGGAACACTCGGTCGTTGCAGGGGGGGGGGTTGTTCGGTGATCGGGCGTTGCAACGCATCGCCTTCTTCCGGTTGTTGCACACGGTACATGAGCTTGTAGCGATACATTTTGCGGTCGGCGTCCTTTGTCATCTGGCGACGCGTATCGCCTGCAAGTGGGTCGACGCGCGAGCAGCCAAAGCTAAAGCTGGCGATCATGGGCGCCTTGCCGTCCGATGTTGCCTCGATAAGATTGGCACGCGTCCGCTCCAGGCGCTGCTCGAGCTCGGCTTCGTCTGTCGTGGGGGATATAAGTACAAATTCGTCTCCACCGATACGGAACAGCAACTCATCGTGCTCCATTGTCTCGGTGAGTGCGCGGCAGATGCTCAGAATGTAGCGATTGCCCTCGGCGTGGCCAAACTTATCGTTGCAATGCTTAAGGCGGTCGATATCGATATAGGCGCAGGTGAAGGGGGTGCCTTTGCGCCAGAGCTGATCGACATGGCGGTCGAGTCCGCCACGGTTGCCAAGATTGGTGAGCGAGTCGATATAGGCGCCGTGCTCAAGCAGCTCGCGTTCTTGTTGCAGGATGGCGAGCGTTTTCTGCAGTTGCTCACCGATGGCACGCAACTCCGGGGGCAGCGCGGCAACATCGAGCTCGGTGGTTGAGGCCCCGTTCGCAAGTCGCTGAAGATGAGCGATGATTGATTGCTCGCCCAGGCGATACGACTCGTTCATGATGGATGACCTCCTTGGATGGAACAATGGTTTGTATCTTACTCCCAATTCGGTTTAGATTGGGGTATTAGTTAGCTCATGGGAACAAACGTCCTCTTCGGCGGTGGCGTTTGCGTGCGAGCGTATTAGTTGTTGTCGCCACCATCGAGCAATGCCTCAAAATCCTCCGCCTGCATGGGGCGGTAGTAGAGGAATCCCTGAGCGTAGCGGGCGCCCATGTGGCGCAGCATGTTTGCCTGCTTGTCCGTCTCGACGCCTTCGATCACAACGGGCAGATGGAGTGACTGCGCCATCTCGAGCATTGATGAGATGATTTGCACGCTGCGGCCCTCATCGCCGTTATCGGGCACAAACGTGCGATCGAGCTTGATGACGTCGACGTTGACGTTCTTGAGCATCGCGAGCGTGGACTGGCCGGTGCCAAAATCGTCCATATAGGTCGAGAAGCCGCGGGTGTGCAGGTCGGCCGTTAGTTTATCCACGGCCTCGGACTCTCCCGTATAAGCCGTCTCGGTGATCTCGATGCGCATGAGCTCGGGCGGCAGGTTGTATTGGGCGGCGAGCGCCCCCATATGCTCGGCAACGTCGCAGGCAAGGATATCCACGCGCGACACATTAAGCGAGATCGGAACCACGCGAAGCCCCCGATTGATGCGCTCGCGCAGCCACAAGGCAACGCCCTGCCAAACGTATTTGTCGAGCGTCACCACAAAACCGCTTTCTTCGAGAGCGGGGATAAAGGTGGCGGGCGAAATGAGGGAGCCATCCTTGTCGATCCAGCGCGTGAGCGCTTCGGCGCCAATGATCTCGCCGGTTTCCATGTCGACCTGGGGCTGCAGGTAGTAGGTAATACGGCCGTTGGAGAGCGCGTACTGGAATTCGGTCAGTGTGCGGTGGAACGCGATTTCGCGCTCGTACTCCTCGGGGCGGAAAATGGCAATGCGCTCCTTAAAGTCGTTTTTTGCGCGCCGATTGGTAAACATGGCCTTGGCCTGCGCATCGATGGTGATTTTCTCGTTGGAGTCGATGGGGTAGACGCCCATGGACGGCCAGAACCCCACGCCGTCATCATACTTGGCCACGGCCTGGCGAACGCGGCTATAGATCTGATGGACGGTGTCGTGTTCAAAGGGGATGAGTATGCAAAAGTCGTCTTGGCCCCAGTACCCTGCGACGCCCATGTTGGCATTCTCGATGTCCTTGAGGACCGTGCCCACATCGGCGAGCATGCGGTCGCCCTCGGCCTGTCCGTGCCATTCGTTGAACAGTCGCATGTGTCCCATATCGACGGTGGCGATACACCAAGCGCCGTTGCGCCTTGTCTCGAGAAATTCGTTGGCGCGGCGCATAAACACGCTGGGTCGATAGAGACCCGTGAGCGGATCGATGCGTTCGGCGATGGCGCTTTTGCGCTCCACCTCGGGTATGGGGAGGCTGTCGTTGGGAACAAGCCCGCCGGCCGTGCGAATGCGACGGTCGAGTTCGCCTAAAACGGCGGCCGTTTGATTGGTCAGGTGCTCGTAAAAGGCCGGAACGACAAGACAGACGGGGGTAATGGTGTCGTCCGCGATTCGAACGGGAGCGAAAACGGCCTCTTCGAGATGTTGGATCAGTTGCTCGAATGCTTCGTGATCCAAATTGTTGCTAAGCACGACGAACTGGGCGTTGCGTGAGCGGAAGACGCGACTCCTGCCGCGAGTAATCGACAGCATGCGGCCTGCGTATTCGGCGAGCATGTTGTCGACGGCCTCGGCCCCGTAGAGCTCGTTGAGCTTTGCCGTGCCGCGAACGCGCACTGCTATAAGCCCCGTCTTGCAACGGTCGCGACGGCAGGCATCGATAGCGTTGATCAGCGTGCGCTGCGTTCCGAGGCCCGTGGCGGCGTCGACGGTCTCGGCAAGCGAGTGGTTGACGAGCTCGCCGACATAGAGCGAGGGGACATTTCCGTCGCCGTCGATACGAAACCCGCGAGCACGGCCGAGGATGTAGTCGCCGGCGGCATTGCGCACGCGGTACTGCATGACGTGGCGATGTTTGGAGCCGTCATAGATTTGGTCGATGTCGTTGGTATAGGCCTCAAGGTCATCGGGATGGACACGCGTTTTCCAGTAATCGTGGCAGTTGTCTATATGCTCCGAAGGAAGACCAAGATCGCGCAAGGCGCCTTGTGACCAAAGGGTTCGATGTTTGTCCAAGTTCTCGATAAAGAAATATCGGCCTTCGTTGAGCATCGAAAGGGCGTCGAAAATGCGATCGCTTATTTCGAAGTCGTCGGTGTGGGCTTGTGCGATATTGCGTCGATCAAGGTGCACGGCATGACGTAGCTTGTAGTCGTACATGCGATGGTCGGCATCGTTCGTCAAGCGATTGGGGGCTTCGCCCAGGGCGGGGTCGGCGTGTGCCACTCCGTAGCTAAACGAGTGAGGCATCTTGGAAGCGTTGTTTTCGAGCAGTACCGTTCGGCAGTGTTCCAGACGTTCGGCAAGGTCGTCCTCGGTCGCAATCGTAGATAGGATGGCGAACTCGTCGCCCCCCAGACGAAATGCCGCCTCGTCCACCTTCATATACAGTTTGAGATAGAGGCTCACCTGCAAGATATAGCGGTTGCCTTCGTCATGGCCAAAGACGTCGTTGCAGTGCTTGAGATTGTCGATATCGATGTACGCCATGGTAACGGGGGTGTCCTGCTCCCAGAGCTCCTCGAGGGAACGGGCAAAGCCGCCGCGGTTGCCAAGCCCGGTAAGCTGGTCGGTAAAGGCGGTCCTGACCAGATCCTCCTGGCGCTCGAGAAGGTCGCGGACGGTCTTTTCGAGCGTTTCGGTGTAATTGCTGGCGGTGTCCATGTTGTAAGCGGCTTTCTGAGGTCGGGGCGGATGGCGTCGGGCGAGCTCGTAGTGTACACGCGTCGTTGCTCGGCGCCTTGCGTGTATCCAGGCCCCCGCCTTGCTGCGTTGTTGAGTTACTTTGCCGGCTAATGTTCGCTGTTGATAACAGCTGAGTAGTATAGACAACAGTGCACAATTATATATAGGCGCACATGCTGTGGGCGGCTATTATTCGCCAAACGGCAACGCCTGGGTGCGCATGAAAAATGCGACTGAGTCGATATATGTTGACGGGTATACTTGTCCCGTTTTAAAACGCAGGAACGGAGATGGTCACATGGCACAGCCGGATACGACGCGCACGGTGGGGCTTGCGCTCGAGGGAGGCGGCTACCGCGGTATGTATACGGCGGGCGTGCTCGACGTTTGGATGGAGCGCGGTTTGACCTGCGACCATATGGTGGGTGTCTCGGCGGGCGCGGCGTTTGGCTACAACTTTAAATCGCGCCAGATCGGCCGTGCCATTCGTTACAACAAGGCTTATTGCGCCGACAAGCGCTATGCGAGCGTGACCAGCTGGCTGCGAACCGGCGATATGTTCAATGCCGATTTTGCCTATCACGAGGTGCCTATCGAGCGCGATCCCATCGACTTGGAGGCGTATCGCGCCTGCCCCATGCGATTTACGTGCGTGTGTACCGATATCGAGACGGGCAAGGCCGTCTACCACGATCTACCGTATGGCGACGAGCGCGATATCGAGTGGATCCGGGCGTCGTCTGCCATTCCTGTGGCGACGCGTCCCGTTGCTATTGACGGGCATAAGTATCTGGATGGTGGCGTGGCTGATTCTATTCCCAGCGCATGGCTGTTTGCGCAGGGGTATGACCGCAATATCGTGGTACTCACGCAGCCGGCGGGCTTTGTAAAGCAGCCCAACAGCGTGATGCCCATGCTGCGTCGCGTGTATCGTCACTATCCGGCGTTTGTTGCGGCGCTTGAGCATCGGCACGAGGTCTACAACGCCACGCTCGATGACCTGGCGCGTCGCGAGGCCGCTGGCGAGATCTTTGTGGTGCGGCCGAGCGAATCGGTGAAGGTGCCGTCACTGTGCCGCGAGCCCGGTGAGCTCGAGCGCATCTACCAGATCGGCCGCCACGATGCGGAGACGACGCTGCCCGCGCTGGAAGCGTATCTGGCGGGGTAAGGGCTGCTACGGAAAGCGCATCCCGGAATATGCGCTCAGACTGGGATGCGGTTTCCGCGAGGGGGCGGTCGCGGAAACCGCATCCCAAAATTTGCGCTTGGAATGGGATGCGTTTTCTGCTGGCCCTCTATATGGAAAGCGCATCCCAGAATGGACGTCCAAACTGGGATGCGCTTTCCGCTGTCGAAGGTATGAGGCTGCGGAGCAGCTGCTCGGCATAGGCCTATGCCTGCTGCCAGGTGTCGACGAGTTCCTTGGCAGCGGCGTAGGGGTCGTCGGCGCTGCAGACGGCGCTCACCACAAAGAAGCCGTCGACGCCGGTGGTCTTAAGCTGCGGCAGGTCGGCCGTCTTGACGCCACCGCCCACCACGATGGGCACGGGGCTTGCCGCATGGAGGGCAGCCAGGTCCTCAAAGCTCTTGGTGATGATGGAGCCGTCGGCCGCACGTCCGCAGTCGCGCTTGGTTTCGGTCTCGTGGAGCGGGCCGATGCCCAGGTAATCGACCAGGCTCATGTCGGCGGTCTTGACGTACTCGAGCATCTCCTCGCAGCGGGCCGAAAGACCCACGATGGCGTCGGGCCCCAGGAGCTTGCGGCAGACCTCCACGGGGATATCGCTCTGGCCCACGTGCACGCCGTCGACGGCAATACCCTGCTCGCGTGCGGCAAGTACGCAGTCAAGGCGGTCGTCGATCAGCAGCGCGACCTGCCCGGTTTTGCCGGCCTGAGCGATGGCCTGCGCGGCATCGCCCGTCAGTGCGATGATCTCGCGGGCGCTTGCCACCTTGGAGCGCACCTGAATGCAGGTAAAGCCGGCGTCGAGAGCCTGGGCTACCACATCGCCCACGGGGCGTCCGAGCGTGTTTTCGGGGCCGAGTACCAGATAAGCCGAGATATCAAGGTTGTCGCGGATGCTCATCGTGCTTCCTCCTGCTTTTTGATCTGCGCTTCCATGCGCTCGAGCTTGCCAGTCATGGTGTCGGTAAATCCGGGTCGAATATCGGCCTTGAGCACGACTTCGGTGCGGATGCCCTTGCTCGCCAACACAAAGGTTGCGTCGCGCACGACCTGCATGACTTCGTCCCAGTCACCCTCGATCTCGGTGAACATCGAGGTGGTGCGGTTGGGAAGGCCGCTCTCGCGAATGACGCGTACGACCTCGGCGACCTCGGCGGACAGCTCGTCGCCGGTGCCGCACGGGGCGATGGCTACGGCGACGAGCGTGTTCATGCCGGCATTGGTTGCGGGCTCGGACATGGCTTATGCCTCCTCGAGCTCGAGTCGGTTGTCGGCAATATCTTGGGCGGTTGCGCGGTAGAGCTCGTCGATAAAGGCGACCTTAAAGCTTGCCGGGGCATCGGCGACGGCGGCGGCACGCGTGCCGGCAACGTTGTAGACGGCGGTGCCGCAGACTGCTGCCGTAAACGGATCGGTAGCACAGGCGTACACGGCCAGCACGCCGCCCTGCGAGCAACCGCAGCCGGTGATCTTGGACATGAGCGGGCTGCCGCCGTGGGATTTGGCCACGGTCGTGCCGTCGGTAATCAGGTCGACTTCGCCCGAGACCACAACGGCGCCGCCGGTGTAGCGAGCGAGCGCCACGGCGGCATCGCGGGCGGCGTCGACCGTGTCGGTGGTATCGACACCACGTACGCGGCTCAGATCGGCCGCCTCGCCCTCAAGACCCCACAGGCCGGCGAGCGCGATGATCTCGGAGGCGTTGCCGCGCACGATGGTGGGCTTGTACTGCTTGAGCACGCTTACCAGTTTGGTGCGCAGGCTACCGATGCCCAGACCCACCGGATCGAGCACCCAGGGCTTGCCGGCGTCGTGTGCCGCCTTGGCCGCGCGGGGAATCGTTTGCTCGTAGATGGGGAAGAGCGTGCCCATGTTGAGATAGATGGCGCCGCCGCCGGCAACGAGCGCCTCGCCCTCGTCGGGCAGATAGACCATGGCGGCCGAACCGCCCACGGCGAGCTGCGCGTTGGCGACAAAGTCGATCGTCACCGTGTTGGTGATAGAGCCGGCCATCGGATTGGTGGCTCGAATCTCCTCTACGGCCTTGACCATATGTTGCTTAAGCTGTTCCGAATCAATCACTGCACATGCCTCCTTGGCATAGAAAAGGGGCGCTGTGCATAGACAGCGCCCCTGTAAAGGCGGCATGCTCCCTACGCCAGCATTAACTGACAGGTTCAAAGGATTGGGCCCTATGCCCTCTCAGCCTTGTGGTTTGCGCCGCCGGCACTCCCGCATCGAATCTGTTGTTCCCTATACTAGCGCACCTGCCAATATGGGACAGGTTTATTTTGGCAGGTGGCAACAGGGGCGCTGCATTTTCCCAGATAAAACCTGCCAAGATAAACCTGTCCCTTATTGGCAGGTCGTTACAATAGACGGGATAAAGAATGACCGAGGGGACCTTATGATCAAACTTGTGCTGACCGATATGGACGATACGCTGATTCCTGCTGGACACGATGGCGCCAGCGACTGCGCCATCGAGGGCATTCATGCCATGCAGGCGGCGGGCCTGCATTTTGGCCCGGTTTCGGGTCGCCAGCCGTCCGCGATGAGCTGGATGTTCCGCAATCGCTCCGAGTGCTTCTCGACCGGTGCGTTTTGCAACGGCCAGGTGATGTTTGTCGATGGCGAGGCGGTTGCCTCGCGCGCAACTGATAACGATGCCCTTATGCGCCTGGCCGACTACCTAGAGCAAGAGACCGACGATACCTATTTGAAGGTCTACCGTCTGGGTGATGACTTTTGGGACAACGACGCCTATTGCGTGACAAGCGATCCCGAGCGTGTGCGTCGCGCCATGGAGTCAGGCGGCAACGCGTGGCTCAAGGGCGAAGAGGCTCCCTGTCGCCCTGTCGTTGACGATGCCCCGGTATACAAGACGAATATCTGGAGTGCCCGTTCGCGCGAGGAGCTCGCCGAGCTGCGCGAGCGTGTTGCCGCCGAGGTGCCGGAGCTCTCGCTCGTGTTTCCCAACAACCGCGTGCGCCTGTTCGACGTTCTTCCGACCGGCTGGGACAAGGGCTGTGCTGCGCTGGAGCTGGCGCGCGCTTTGGGCCTGACGCCCGACGAGGTGGCCGTATTCGGCGATTCCGATAACGATTTGCCCATGATCGATGCCGTTCCCAATTCCGTTGCAGTCGCCAATGCCAACGAGGCCGTCACGGCTGCCGCGCGCTGGCATATCGGCGCTGCGGCAGATGATGCGGTTGCCGGGGCTCTGCATCAGATTGCCGCCTATGCCGCGACGGGGGAGATGCCGTCGTTTATGCGTCAGATGGACGCGACGGGTTTCGACGTCACGAACGTCTAGGGAGAAAGCCATGAAGCTCCAGCAGCTCAGATATGTCGTCAAAGTTGCCGAATGCGGCAGCATCACCGAGGCCTCGCGCCGACTCTTTGTGTCGCAGCCTTCGATTACCGCGTCAATTCGCGATCTCGAAAACGAGATGGGTGTACACATCTTTGAGCGCACCAACAAGGGCGTCATTGTGTCCGAGGAAGGCGAGACCTTCTTGGGCTACGCGCGCCAGGTGCTCGACCAGGCCGACCTGCTCGAGGGCAAGTACAAAGGCACGTCCGAGCAGGTGCCGCACTTTAGTGTGAGCTGCCAGCATTATTCCTTTGCCGTTAATGCATTTGTCGATGTGATCCGCGAGTTCGATGCCGCGCGCTACGACTTTACCCTGCGCGAGGAGCAGACCCACGAGATTATCGAGGACGTCGCGCATATGAAAAGCGAGCTCGGCATCCTGTATCTGTCGGAGCACAATCGCGAGGTCATCGAGCGCATGCTGGCGGCCAACGAGCTCGTATTCGAAGGACTCTTCTGCGCTACGCCGCATGTCTTTGTGTGCTCCGACCATCCGCTGGCGGGTCGCTCGAGTGTGACGCTCGAGGACTTGGAAGACTACCCGTTCCTGTCCTATGAGCAGGGCAGCTACAACTCGTTTTACTATTCCGAGGAGCTGACCTCGACCTTTGAGCGCCGCAAGAATATCCGCGTGCGCGACCGTGCGACGCTGTTCAACCTAGCTATGGGCCTTAACGGTTACACGGTGTGTTCGGGCGTGATCAGCCATGAACTTAACGGCCCCGGTATTATCTCGATTCCGCTCGATGTAGACGAGTACATGGAGATTGGCATCATCACGCGCAAGAACACGACACTTACGCGCTACGGTCGGGCCTATATCGAAGCGATTCGTCAGCACATCTAGACTGCTGCGTTCTGCGCGGGTCAAATCTCTTTATGGCAGTCCAAACTGATATAGGAAGCATCTATATCAAACTGTTATAAACATATATTTTACGATGTCCATATGAGCGCTCATACTCTGTCCCAGTAAAGCAACCAATGCAAAGGGAGATATCTATGAGCACTTCGATTCAACCGAACGCGCCGTTTCGTGCCGATATCGTCGGCAGTTTTCTTCGTCCGCAGGCTGTAAAGGACGCCCGTGCCGCCTATGTCGCGGGTAAACTCGACGCTTCCGGCCTTAAGGCCGTCGAGGACGAGGCCATCCGCGACTTAGTGGCCAAGCAGAAGGCTGCCGGCCTGCAGGTGATTACCGATGGCGAGTTCCGCCGCAGCTACTGGCACCTCGATTTTATGTGGGGCCTCAACGGCATTGAGCGCCGCGCCTCGCGCACGGGCTACATGTTCCACGATGAGGAGACTACCGCCGACACCGCCGTGGTAACCGGTCCCATTAGCGGCGAGAATCATCCGTTCGTCGAGCACTTCAAATTTATCAAGTCGCTCGAGGGAGAGGGCCAGGTCGCGCGCCAGACCATTCCGGCGCCGATCCAGACGTTCTCCGAAGTCACACTCGACCGCTGCGATGGCCAGCAGGAGAGTCTGCACGCCGTCTACAAGACCGACGAAGAGCTCGTCGATGCCATTGCCGCAGCATACCGCACCGTGATTGCTGACCTGTATGCCGCGGGCTGCCGCAACATCCAGTTTGATGACTGCACCTGGGGCATCTACTGCGATACCGATTTTGTTGCCAAAACCGGCATGAGCCCGGTCGACCTGCAAAAGGTAAGCGAGCTGGGCGTGGCGCTCAACAATGCCGCCATCGAGGGCAAGCCCGACGATCTGGTTATCAACACGCATGTATGCCGCGGCAACTACCACTCCACCTACGCTTTTGAGGGCGGCTACGACCCCATCGCGCCGTACCTGTTTGCGCATGAGGACGTTGACGCGTTCTATCTGGAGTTCGACACGCCCCGCGCCGGTGGTTTTGAGCCGCTCAAGTACGTTGCTCCCGGCAAGAAGGTCGTGCTGGGCTTGGTGACCACCAAGGCGGCAGAGCTCGAGAACGAGGATGTTATCGTCGAGCGCATCCGCGAGGCGGCAAAGTACGTGCCGCTCGAGAACCTGTATCTGTCTCCGCAGTGTGGCTTTGCCAGCTGCGAGATTGGCAATAAGCTGACCGAGGACGAGCAGTGGGCAAAGATTGCGCTGGTCAAGCGCATTGCGGAGCGTGTCTGGAAATAACGATGCCGTTCGCAGGTGGCGGCGCGTGTGAGGCACTGCGTATCGCGTACAATGGTTCGGATCGTATCGTTCGGGCAGGTTATCCGATATGCCCGATCGCCCTTCCATTCGAAAGGACATCAATGTCCCAGTCCTCGACGCCCGCCGTCAGCGATGCCATCTACGACGCATCGTCGCTCGGCCGCCCGCGCATGTTCCTGCTCGGTCTGCAGCACCTGTTTGCCATGTTTGGCGCCACGGTGCTGGTGCCCGTGCTCACCGGTCTCTCGGTGTCGGCAACGCTTTTGTTTGCCGGCTTGGGCACGCTGCTGTTCCACTTCCTATCGCGCGGTAAGGTGCCGGCATTTTTGGGCTCATCGTTTGCCTTTATTGCCGGTTATGCCGCCATCGCGCCCAACGGCGAGGCCGAGCTTTTGCCCTACGCCTGCCTGGGCGTTGCCTGCGCCGGTCTGCTCTACCCGGTGCTGGCCGCACTCTTCCGCGCATTTGGCGCCAAGCGTGTCATGCGCTTCTTTCCGCCGGTGGTGACCGGCCCCATCGTCATTTCCATCGGCCTGATCTTGGCAAGCTCTGCTATCGCCAACTGCCAGACCAATTGGCTTGTTGCCGTTGTCGCTGTGGCCGTGATCGTCATCTGCAATATTTGGGGGCGCGGCATGGTCAAGATCGTGCCGATTTTGCTGGGCGTTGTGGTGAGCTATGCCGTTGCGGCCGCGCTGGGCGAGGTCGACTTCTCTGGCGTCGCAGCCGCCCCCTGGGTTGGCTTGCCCGTCGTGTGGGACAACACCGTGTTTGCGCTCTTTGGACCGCAGTTCGATAGCAGTCTTGCCACGACGGCCATTATCACCATCATGCCACTGGCCTTTGCGACCATGATTGAGCACATTGGCGATATCTCCGCCATCGGATCGACTTGTGAGCGCAACTACATTGCCGATCCCGGCCTGCACCGTACCCTGCTCGGCGATGGCCTGGCGACTATCTTGGCATCGCTCTTTGGCGCTCCTGCCAATACGACGTATGGCGAGAACACCGGCGTGCTTGCGCTTACGCGTGTGTTCGACCCGCGAGTGATTCGCATTGCCGCGTGCTGCGCCATCGTGCTTTCGTTCTGCCCCAAGTTCGCTGCTGTCATTGCGGCCATGCCGGCGTGTGTAATCGGCGGCGTGTCGCTCGTGCTCTATGGCATGATCAGCGCCGTGGGCGTTCGCAACCTCATCGAGAACCAGGTCGATTTCCAGAACAACCGCAACGTGCTGGTGGCCGCTCTGGTGCTGGTGCTTTCGCTCGGCATCGCGTACAGCACTGCCGGAGCTATCGTGTTGGAGCTGGGCGGCGTGACCATTTCGCTCTCGGGCCTTGCCGTGGGATCGCTGGTGGGCATTGTGCTCAATGCCATCCTACCGGGTAACGACTTTGAGTTTGATGTCTCGGAACTCGAAGGGTCTGCCGAATAGCAGCTGTGTCCAACTCAGCTAAAAAGCCGGCCATGCGTCCGATGCGCATGGCCGGCTTTTTAGTGCGCAAGAACCCAGTGGATGCCACGCGCCATGCGCAGGTCGGTTTGGGCAAAGTGGTTGCCGGGGTTGAGTTCCAGTGTTGTGAGGATGCCGCGCTCAACGAGCAACGTTTCCATTGCGCGCGTGTCGTCAAGTACGTGCCGCATCATGCGGTTGGGCGTCTTGGTTTCCTTTTTGCCGAGCGACAGATAGACGGCCTGCGGGTTGCCGGCAAAAGGGGCCGTGCTGGCGCGATCGACAAAGTCGGGAAACCACAACGACCCCGATGCGCTTGCGGCGCGGCTAAAGGCGTCGGTTTGCCAGAGGGACCAGAGCGCGAAGAGGCCCGCGAGCGAGTAGCCGGCAATGCCGCGCCAGGTGGGCGGCTGAGGAAGCGACGACTCGGCCTCTGGGATTATCCAGTTCAACAGCTCATCGAGAAATCCGGATGCCTGGCCGCCAAAGGGCTCGGCATCGCGCACGGTTCCGTCGCATCCCCAGGGGCTCAGCTCGCGATTCCAGTTGAGGCTGCCAATGCCGACAAGCGTGAAGGGCGGGCAGTTGAGCTCTCGGCAGCGTTCATAAACCTCCGTGCCGTCGCCCATGACCACGGGAAGATAGATGACTGGTGCGCTTTCGGCATGCTGTGCATGAACGGTTATCTGCTTTTGATGCGCTTCCATGACGGGCTTCTCTCGGCGTTGTGATATCGACGGCCCCCATTGTCGCACGCCGGCTCATGCAGGTTGGGCTAGACCAAAGACAATCTCGTGCATACCCTGCGGACACATATGGAAAACGCCACCGCCGGAGGGGAGCTCGGCGGTGGCGTTGTTAAACGGTGCTGGGGCTCGGGGCCTTCGCGGGAGCTGCCATGTGCGCAGAGGCGTCTAAGAGCGCTTACGGCTCGCCATGGTGCCTGCGGCGATAGCGGCTGTTCCCGCAAGGACGGTTGCCACGATGGCCGCACCCGAGGTGTCGCCGGTTGCCGCGAGCACGCCGGTAGTCTTGGCTTTCGTGGTTGAAGCCGCAACGGCCTTGGTCGGCTTTGAGCCCTCAGGCTTGGGGTTTTGCTTGGTCTCGTCGGGCTTGGGGTCTTCCGGCTTGGCTACCTCGGGAGGTGCGATGGTCGTGCTTTTGGCGACTGCTTTGATATAGAGGGAGTCGACCGTGGCGTCGCCCGTGCCGATGGCTTGGCCTGCCTCGTAGATGCCGTCACGGAGCTTGTGATAGTCAATGACCTTGCCGCCTTCGGGCGTCTGGATGGCGGCGTTCTCAATCTTGATGGTGCCGATTGTCTTGCCGTCAGCGCTCATGGCACGGGCAAAGATTGCCGCTGTATATCCTTCGGCCGTTACCTTGCTGCGGGTGATCGAGATGACTGCGGGTGTGACGCCCTCGCTGGTCTGGGCGATGATGCCGATGTTCTCGCCTTGGGGTTCGCGCCTCGTCTCGCCATCTTGGTTTTCGCTGTAGGGGATGGGGCCGTCGCCGTTCTCGACATAGCGGGCTATGGCCTTGACAACGGAGTCGCTGATGTAGATGTGGCCACCCTTCTCGTTGGGTCGATCGTTTCTGGTGGAGAATGCAGCCGAAACCTCGCCTTCCGCAGACGCGTCCACGGTGGAGCCGTTCTTGACGACGATGTCGTCCTGGTAGGTGAAGAGGGCGATGGCGCCACCGTATCTGCCTTTACCTGCACGGACCGTCACGTTTGCATGATCGAGGGTGATGCCCTTGTGGGCATAGACGCCATATTCAACACCGTTTACGTTGAGGGAGGCGTTTGTGGCTGCGAGGCTGCCCTTGGCCTCGACGGCAGCGTCTTTCTCGGAGCTTGCCTTGACCTGGCTGCCGTCCGAGATGTTGATATTGCCGCCGCTCCAAAGGGCCTCACCATCAGCTGAGCTTGCCTCGACCGTCCCGCCACCCTTGATGGTGAGGTTCTTGTCGGTTCCAATACCCTTGTCCTCGGTAGCCCTGGCGGTGACGGCTCCGCTGTCGTCAATCGTGATATTGCCGTTTGCCCTGATGCCATCCGATGCACCCGTGGCGTTGACGTTGCCCGAACCTTTGATAGCGAGATCACCCCCGGCATTGATGGCATCAAACCCAGTGCTCGTGGCGTTGACGGATCCGGCTCCGTCGATGTTGATATTACCCGTGGAGAGGATAGCGTCCTCAGTAGATGTCACGCTGAGCGTGCTGCCCGCGTCGCCTTGGATATTGAGCTCGGCATTCTCGTTAGTGCCATGAGAAACGTTGATGCTTTCGATCCATTCGGCAGTGACGATGTTGGTTCCTGAGTAATTCACGTTGAGCTTGCCTGCGGCCTGGATCTCGCCGCCGTTATAGTTGTTGAGCTTCAAGTCGTCGGCGCCGTCCCACGACCAGGTACCGGCTTCGTCGCTCGCCGCGGTGTTGTACTTGTTGCCGCCGACCTTGACCCATTCCGCTGCGAGCGAGACGCTCGGCATGAGCAGCGAGCTCACCGTGAGCGCGCATACGGCTCCCACGACGATGCGGCGCGTCACGCGGCGCCAGCTGCCGTGCGCGAGTCTTATGCGACGGCGAACGTCGGGTTCGGCAACATGGGTTCCGGCGGTAGTGTCATTGCGTTTGGGGGTCGTGAACAAGGCTGCCATGGTTGCTCCCGTTCTCATAGGGCCTATACGACTAGATTCAGCGTATCTGCTGGATGTTGCCGGCGGTAGTGCCGTTTGGAGGGCAAAATGGCCAAAATGGGGGAGAAATAGGCCGCACGCCGGCGCAGGGATCGGCGCTAAAAGAAAAGCGCGGGGCCGCATGGCGACTCCGCGCTTTATTGTTCAGCTTTTGCAGCCTTGCCCTCACGCTACGAAGAAGTAGACGAGGAAGGCAAGGGCCGTGATCCACCCGTCCTGTGCGAAAAGGTGTTTACGAGCGTTTGCGACTCGCCAGGGCGCCTGTGACGATAGCGGCCGTTCCTACAAGGGCGGTCGCTATGATGGCCGCGCTCGAGGTGTCGCCGGTTGCGGCGAGGATGCCGGTGGTTTTGGCTCCCGCGGTTGCAGCCGCAACGGTCTTGGTCGTCTTCGTGCCCTCGGACTTGGAACCCTCGGGCTTGGTCTCGCCTGGCTTCTCCTCGGGTTTGATCTCCTCGGGAGGCACGATGACCGTGCTCTTGGCGACAGCTGCATCGTAGGGGGAGTCAATCGTGGCATCGCCCGTGCCGATGGTCTGCCCCGCCTCGTAGACGATGCCGTCGCTGAGCTCTTCCTTGTTGCGATAGTCAATGACTTTGCCGCCTGCAGGCGTCTGGATGATGGCGTCCTTGATTTCGATGGTGCCGATCGCCTTGCCGTCCGCGCTCATGGCAAGGGCGAAGATAGCCGCCGTGTCTCCCTCGGCCGTGACCTTGCTGCGGACGATCGAGATGGTCGCGGGCGTGATGCCCTTCTCGGTCTGCGCGAAGATGCCGATGTTCAGGCCCTCGGACTCAGGGATGATTTCGTCGTTTTGGTCTCCACTGTAGTGGTCGGGGCCGTCGCCGCCGGTCTCGGCATAGCGGGCTATGGCCTTGACAACGGAGTCGCTGATGTAGATATGGCCACCCGCTTCGTCGGAGTAGAAATTACTGGTGGAGATTGCAACCGAGAACCTGCCTACTGCGAGCGCATCCACAGTCGAGCCGTTCTTGATGACGATGTCGTCCTCATCGGTGAAGAGTGCGCTGGCTTCCCCGCCATCTGAGCTTGCGCGGACCGTCACGGTCGCGCCATCGAGCGTGATGCCCTTGTAGACATAGATGCCATACCCAACGCCACTTGCGTTGAGGGAAGCGTTCGTGACCGTGAGGCTGTTTTTACCGTCGATGGCGGCGTCTTCCTCGGAGCTTGCCTTGACCTGGCTGCCATCCGAGATCTCGATGTTGCCGTCGGCCCAAATCGCATTGTCTTTGATAGAGCTTGCCTCTACCTTGCCGCCGCCCTTTATGATGAGGTTCTCGTTAGCATCGATACTCTGATCGTCGGTGGCCTTGGCGGTGACGGTTCCGCTGTTGTCGATCGTGATGTTGCCGTCGGCCCTGACGCCATCAGAATCGCCCGTGGCGTTAACGTTTCCCGAGCCCTTGATGGTGACATCGCCCCCGGCATCGATGGCATCGTGCTCGGTGCTCGTGGCGTTGACAGTGCCAGCGCCGTCGATGTTGATGTTGCCGACGGAAGTGATGGCGTCACGAGAAGAGGTCACGTTGAGCGTGCTGGACGCGTCGCCCTGAATATTAAGCTCGGCGTTCTCGTTCGCGCCATCCTTAACCTTGATGCCGCGGCCGTTGTCGTTAGTGACGGTGTTGTTGCCCTCGTAGCTCACGTTGAGCTTGCCCGCTGCCTCGATCGCGCCGCCGTTATAGCCGTTGAGCTTCATGTCGTCGGCACCGTCCCATGACCAGGTGCCGGCGGCGTCGCCCGCCGCAGTGCCGGCGTTGTACTGGGCGCCGCCGACGTTGACCCACTCCGCCGCGAGCGAGACGCTCGGCATGAGCAGCGAGCTTACCGTAAGCGCGCATACGGCGCCTACAACGATGCGGCGCGTCACGCGGCGCCAGCTGCCGTGTGCGAGCAACGTGCGACGGCGCACGTCGGGCTCGACAAAATGGGCTCCAGAGGTTTTGTCATTGCGCTTGGGGGTCGTGAACAAGGCGGCCATGGTTACTCCCATCCTCATAGGGCCTATGCGATTACGCCCAGCATATCTGCAGGATGTAGCCGGCGGTAGTGCCGTTTGGAGGGCAAAATGTCCAAAACTTGGGAAGTAATGCATCGCGCGCCCGCGCGGTGCCTGGCTTTAAAAGAAAAGCGCGGAGCCGCTCGATGCGACCCCGCGCTTTGGTCTTTTGCTTTGGCAGCCTTGTGCTTACGCTACGAAGAAGTAGACGAGGAAGGCAAGGGATGCGACCCACATGAGCGGCTTGATCTTGGAAGCCTCGCCCTTAAAGAGCGCGACGACCACGTAGGCGATAAAGCCCAGGCCAATGCCGGCAGAGATGGAGTAGGTGAAGGGCACGCCCGCGGCGATCATAAACGCCGGGAAACCCTCGGAGACATCGAACCAGTCGATCTCGGTGGCCTCGCTCATCATGAGGTAGCCGACGTAGACCAGGGCACCGCAGGTGGCGGCGCTGGAAACGATGGAGACGACGGGGGAGAAGAACGCGGCGAGGATAAACAGCACGCCGGTGGTGACGGAGGTGAGGCCCGTGCGGCCACCGTCGGCGGCGCCAGAGGTGGACTCGACGAAGGTGGTGATGGAGGAGACGCCCATAAAGCCACCGGCAGCAGCGGCCACGGAGTCGACGACCAGGATGGGACGGATGTCCTCGACATTGCCGTCCTCGGTCAAGAACTCGCCCTGCTTGGCGACGGCCATCGCGGTGCCCATGGTGTCGAAGAAGTCGCTCATGAGCAGCGAGAAGGCAACGACGAGCAGCATCGGGTCGGTCAGGACCTTCACGATGGCAAGGTTGCCGTCGGCAGTGCTGGCAAACGGGGCGCCGAAGGTCGAGAAGTCGAGCGGTGCGATGAGGCCCTCGGGCGCATGGGTGACGCCCAGCGGGATTCCGGCGATAACGGCGACGATGATGCCGATGAGCAGCGAGCCCGGCACGTTGCGGGAAGCCAGGGCAACCGTCACGACGATGGAGATGATGCCGACGATAAAGGTGGGGGAGGCGATGTCGCCCAGGCCGACGAGCGTACCGGCGCCAGCGGTGATGATGCCGGCGTCGCACAGGCCGATCATGGCGATAAACAGGCCCAGACCCACCGAGATGGCGTGGCGCAGGACCACGGGGATGGCGTCCATGATGGCCTCGCGCAGGCCGCAAAGGACGAGCAGCAAGATGACGATACCCTCGAGGAAGATAACGCTCATGGCGACGTGCCAGTCACCGCCGCACATGGTGGTGGTGATGCCCGCGATCATGGCGTTGATGCCCAGGCCTGAAGCGCAGGCGAGCGGGCGGTTTGCGAAGATGCCCATGCAGATGGTCATGATGCCGGCGCCCAGGCAGGTGGCGCAGGCGAGCGCTCCCGCATCAATGCCAGCGCCCGAGAGCACTGCGGGGTTGACGGCGATGATGTAGGCCATCGCCAGGAATGTTGTCAGTCCAGCGCGAAGTTCGGTCCCGATTGTGGACTTGCGCTCACTGACGTGAAAAAGTTCGTCCATGCATACCCTTTCCTTGTTCGGCCCCGAGTTTAGGCCGATTGACACGAACTCATTTACTATATCGCCTTTACAACCTTGCTGTTCCTCGCATGTTGATGTTCGGCGCTTTGTAACAGACGGACGGTATTTATCGCATGAAAATGTGTGGGTACCGTATACTTAAGCGGTTACAACGACCCCTATGGAGGAACGTATGATTAAAGAGCTTTGCCACGACGAGGCTATCCTGTCCCAGCGTTGCGAGGTTGCGACCGTCGAGGACGAGTCGGTTGCTCAGGACCTGATCGATACCATCAAGTCGCTCGATGATGCCGGCTGCTTGGCCGCCAACCAGATCGGCGTTACCAAGAAGGTCTGCGTCTACCTGGACGACGCCGGCGAGCCCCACGTGCTCTACAACCCCCGTCTGGTGTTTGGCCTGGGCGCCAGCAAGATGGAGGAGAGCTGCCTGACGCACGAGGAAGTCACCAAGTCCACGCGCTATATCAAGTGCAAGGTTGCCTTTGACCAGATCGTCGATGGCAAGATGCGCGAGCGCAAGCAGGACTTTGTGGGCTTCGAGGCGCAGATGGTCCAGCATATGATCGACCACTGTCTTGGAAAGTTGGTCTAAGGGGACCAAAGCACCGCACTTCGTCTCTTTTGGTCCGGGCGTGACATTGTTGTCATGTCCGGGCTTTTGTGTTTAGCGCCTTTTTGTTTGGTGACAATAACCTTAGCAGGACCGTAAAGCTAGGAGGCGCTATGTGCACGAGCATTCGATTTACCGATAATTCTGGCCACATGTATCTGGGCCGCAACCTCGACTGGAGCTTTGACTACGGCCAACAGGTTCGCGTGATGCCGCGCGGGTTCCACATTCCGTATTCGTTTATCGACGATGCGTCGGCGGCACACGCGGTAATCGGCATGTGCATCGATTACAAGAACTATCCCATGTTTTTCGACTGTGGTAACGATGCGGGTCTGGCTGTGGCGGGGCTCAACTTTCCCGGCTATGCCGAGTATGCCGAGGGCCCTGTCGACGGCAAGAACAATATCGCGGCCTATGAGTTTCCCCTGTGGGTGGCAGCGACGTTCTCGACGGTCGATGAGGTCGAGGCCGCGCTGCGCGACACGGTGATTGTCGCCAAATCTGCCGGAGAGGGGCTGGGCGTGTCGCTGCTCCATTGGATTATCGGCGACAGCCAGCGCAGCATCGTGGTCGAGATGATGGCTGACGGCCTGCATGTATACGACGATCCGGTCGACACCCTTGCCAACCAGCCGACCTTCCCGTGGCACATGGAAAACCTGCGCACCTATATCACCGCCACAAGCGATTTTCCGCAGACGGCGACATGGCGTGGCGCCGAGCTTAAGCCCTATGGAGCCGGTGCCGGCATGCGCGGCATTCCGGGCGATTGCTATTCGCCGAGCCGTTTTGTAAAGGCGGCGTACCTCAATGCCAATTACCCGCAAAAGGAGAGCGAGACCGAAAACGTCGTTCGCATGTTCCGCTCGCTCGAGGGCGTGGTGATGATTGAGGGGGCGTCCAGGATGGGCGATGGCAAGTTCGAGAAGACTATCTATACCGGATGCTTTAGCGCGCGCACGGGCAATTATTACTACGCGATGTATGGGGATCCGTCGATTCGTTACGTGAGCCTGATGGATGCCGAGGGCGCGAGCCCCGATAGGCTCGTGGTTCCCGAGCCGCGTCGTTCGTAGCTCACTGGTCCGTTGCGACATAAAACGGCCTCGCACCTCTTATGAGATGCGAGGCCGTTGTCGTCAATGGCTGGTGGCGTGTTAGAAGTTGGCGTCGTTGAACTGGGTGCTCTCGAGTCCGTCGAGTTGCTGTTCGGGCGTATCTGCGACGCTCTCGAGCAGCTCAGTGGGATCGACGTTCATATTCTTACCGGCTTCGTTGCCGTTGACCAGGTCGTCCGAGAAGATGTCGACTTCCATTTCTTCGGCCTCTTCGATCTGAACCTCGAGCGGCACTTGGGTGCGCACGAGCTTAACGGCCGGGCGCATGCGGGCAAACAGCGGCACGTACTCGATGATGATGGCCGAGTTCTCGAGACCGTACCAGCGTGCCGGGCTTCCGCAGGCGCGGCGGACGGCGTACTTGATGGCCATCACGCGGTGGTCATTGCGGTTGATGTCCGTTTCGGGGGCGAGCATCTTGCGCAGCATACAAAAACGGAAGTCGCCCACGTTGCCGCGCGTCTCGTAGATGGAGTAGGTGTGATGCTGCGGCGGCAGCTCACCCGATGCCATCAAGTCGCCAACGATTTGGCGCAGGTAGGCATTAACGCGCTGGTTGACCTTAAAGCCCAAGTCCAGGCGCACGCGGAACAAAAAGTCCGTGCCAAAGGTCTCGACGGAATACTCGTGCGTATAGGGCTCGTCGGTAACGTGCACGTTGATGAACCAGTATGCCTTGGCGCGCTTGGGATGCTTATCCAAGATGGAATAGAGCACGTCGCGGTCGAGCGTGAGCGGGTCGGGGCTGTTGGTGAGGAACACCAGATTGTCGGCGAGCACGGGGTAGGTCTCGTCGTTGCGCAGGCGGTTGAGCTGGTCAATGTACTTGGAGACGGGCAGCAGGATCGTCTGCGTGCGCTCGATGGCGGTGCCGCGGCGCCACACGTACATAAGGCCAAACAGCAGCGAGGCCAAGAAGATCATTACGTAGCCGCCGTCAAAGAACATGGTGAGGCACGAGGCGAAGAAGCACAGCTCAATGGCACCGAAGAGCAGGGCGAAGACGCAGGCGCCCAGCTTGTGCTTGAGGATGCCGGCGATATAGCTCGTCAGCAGCGTGGTGGTCATAAGCATGGTCACGGTAATGGCGAGGCCATAGGCGCTCTCCATGCGCTCGGAGTTCTGGAACAGCAGCACAATGAAGATGCAGCCGACCCACATGATGTTGTTGACGAGTGGAATATAGAGCTGGCCCTTGGTGTCGCTGGGGTAGTGGATGCGCAGGTGCGGCATAAGGTTGAGGCGCGTTGCCTCGGATACCAGCGAGAACGAGCCGGTGATGAGCGCCTGTGAGGCGATGATGGCCGCCACGGCCGAAAGCACGATGGCAAAGGGGCGTAGGGGCTCGGGGAGCATCATATAGAACGGGTTGACGATATCCATCGCGAGCATCTGGGGGTTGGAGTTATTGGCGAGCAGCCAAGCTCCCTGACCCAGATAGTTGAGGATAAGGGCCGCCTTAACAAATGGCCAGGATGCATAGATGTTTGCCTTGCCCACGTGGCCCATGTCCGAGTAGAGTGCCTCGGCACCGGTTGTCGACAGGAAGACAAAGCCGAGCACCATAATGCCCGAATGGTTGATGGGCGAGAACAGGAACATAATGCCGCGGATGGGGTTGAGCGCGCGCAAGATGGACAGGTTGCCGAGCATGTTGAACAGACCGGCGCCTGCCAGGAACAGGAACCACAGCGTCATGAGCGGGCCGAACAGCTTGCCGATTGACGAGGTGCCGGCGCGCTGCATGGCAAATAGGCCGCAGATAATGATGATGGTGATGATGATGACGTTGGTCTGGCCGTCGCCCAGCAGCGCATGGCCCCATTCGATGGTGCGCAGACCCTCGATGGCTGTGGTGACCGTGACGGCGGGGGTGAGGATGCCGTCGGCGAGCAGCGCCGCGCCGCCGATCATGGCGGGCAGAATCAGCCATGGTGCCACCTTGCGTACGAGGCTGAACAGGGCGAAGATGCCGCCTTCGTTGTGGTTGTCGGCCTTCATGGCGATTACCACGTACTTGACCGTGGTCACGAGCGTCATGGTCCAGATGACGAGCGAAAGCGCGCCCAGGATCATGTCCTCGCTGACGGTACCGATGCCGCCGTTGTTGGCGACGATTGATTTCATGGTGTACATGGGGCTCGTGCCGATGTCGCCATAGACGACGCCGAGCGTTACGAGCAGCATGCCAGCGGAGAGGGGGATGGCTCCGTGCCCGCCTTGCCCGCGCTGGTCTTGGAGGTTTGCCTCCAGTTTGTTGTGTGCCACGAGGACTCCCTTAGACATCCGGTTATCTGTCTAGGACAAAAAACTTTATGCCGTCTTTATACATACAAGAGCAGTTTGGCACATCGGGTTATTTTAGACAATAATCCTCAGCTGGGGATTATTTATCTACGCAGGTAGCATTTCAAAGCAGGGGCTTTTAAGCACGTGCTGTCTGGGCGATGCCAGCCTTGGCGTTTGCGCGTTTGCCGGCGAGTTCGCAAAAAATCGCGCCGCCGATGATAAGCGCGGCGCCCATCAGGCGGACCGGTGTTATGGCTTCACCCAAAAGGGCGGCCGAGAACACGACCGCCGAAAGCGGCTCGAGGTAGCCGACGACGGCGACGGTCTGGACGGGCAGCTTGGCGACGGCGCTAAAGTAGAGCAGGCAACCAATGCCGGTGTTGACGACGCGAGCATAGCGACGGCGCGCCAATCAATGCTGGCGGCGACGCCGGCGGACAGGAACGAGGGAGCGCCCTGCGTGATGAGCGTGAGGGCCAGTGCGGTCACAAAGGCGGCGCTCACTTGGAGTGCGGAGTTCTCGAGGCCCTCGATGTGCGGCGCACCCTTGCTGGCGATGACCATCAATGCATAGCAGAAGGCCGAGGCGATTCCACAGACGATGCCCGCAATGGGCATATTGCCGCCTAGACCTTGCGCTGCAATGAGAAAAGCACCGCAGGCGACGGCGACAAAGCCGGCGATTTTGCCGCCGGTCAGCTTTTCGCCAAAAATGAGCGGGGAAAGGGCCATAACGATGATGGGGCCACAGTAATACAACAGCGAGGAGATACCAACGCCGATCGTCTGATAGGCGCGGAACAGGAAAATCCAGCTGGCGCCCAGCGCGGCGCCCGAGACGATGAGCGCTGCGGCCTCGCGGGGGCGAGACGGAGCCTGCAGGTTATGGCGCTTGGTTATGAAGAGGATGGCGGCAAGGGTGAGAGCGCCCAAAAACGTGCGCAACAGTACGATATCGGAGCTCGGCAGTGCGATAGCTGCGGCGATGATGCCGTTAGAGCCAAACAACAGTAATGCTGCTAAGTATGTAAACAGTCCGTTGTTCATGCGCTGACATCCCCTCTATATCCGAACATATTCACTATGGGTGAACTGGCTTTAGAAGAAAAGCGAATATAATGCATGGAAAACATAACAAAAACTCATGCAAGGGTGGGGACGTGCCGTGGAGACCAATATCCAAAAGATGCAAGTGCTGCTCGAGACGGTGCGTGCCGGCAGCTTTACGCGTGCTGCAGAGCGGCTGAGCTATTCGCAGTCGGGCGTGAGCCGCATGGTGGGCGACCTTGAGGCAGACTGGGGTTTTAAGGTGCTTGATCGCAGCCGCGAGGGCGTGGTGCTTTCTGCCGATGGGCGGCAGATCATGCCGGCGGTTGAGGCGCTCTGCGAGGAGTTTGGCCGCCTGCAGCGACATGTGGACGAGATGCGTGGGCTCATGCGCGGCAAGATCTGTATCGGTATGTTTTCGAGTGTGGCGACCCATGTACTGCCGCCGGTGATTGCGCGCTTTCGCGCCGATCATCCGGATGTCGATTACGAGCTGCTGATGGGTGATTACTCCGAGATTGAGCAATGGGTGGCGGAAGGCCGCTGCGACCTGGGCTTTATTCCGCGCGAGCCATGCGGCGCCGGCATGGCGTCGCGACCGTTGGTGCAAGACGAGTTGATGGCCGTGGTGCCAGCGGACTCCTCGCTTGCCACGGCGGAGGTCGTTTCTCTTGCCGATTTAGCCAACGAGCAGTTTATTCTGCTAGAACGCGGCACTGATGACGAGATTACGCCGCTATTCCGTCGGGCGGGGCTGTCAGTGCGCTCAAAACTGTCGACTTGGGATGACTATGCGATTATGGCTATGGTCGAGGATGGCTTGGGCGTGAGCATTCTTCCCGCGCTCATCTTGCGTCGCTGCCAGTTTGATGTTGCTGTGCGTCCGCTCGAAGGGCATCCCCATCGGCAGATCAACGCCATATGTCGAACGGCCGATGTTTCGCTTGCCGCCGCTCGTTTCCTCGAATACCTCTAAATGCGTGCACGTCGTTATCGCCTTGGGATAAATTTCGAGGTCTTGCTCATTTTATTTTTAAAATTGAACTTTTCGAAATAGCACGGCGTTATACTGCTGCCTAAATTGAACTCAGGTTCAATTCGTGTTGTATAAATTGAACTTTGCCAGCAAGGAGGTTCTAGTGGCCCAAGAGACGTTTAGCGATCGTCTGCGACAGGCTATGTCCGATCGCGACGTTCGCCAGTCGGACGTGATCCGCGCATCGGAGATGCTCGGCAAAAAACTCGGCAAGAGCCAGATGAGCCAATATGTGAGCGGCAAGACGATTCCGCGGCGCGATGTGGCAGAGCTGCTCGCCCGTATTTTGGAGGTCGATGTTACCTGGCTGCTCGCCGGTGACGCCGACCAAGGCGAGGAATCATCTCCCCGCAACGATTCCAGGCCCGAATCCCATCCCTCAGCTCAAATTGCAAGGAGCACCACCATGCGTACTTTTTCTAAATCCGCCAAGCTCGATAACGTCCTGTATGACGTGCGCGGTCCCGTCGTCGACGAGGCCGCCCGTATGGAGGACGAGGGCGAGCGCATCCTCAAGCTCAATATCGGCAACCCGGCGCCCTTCGGTTTCCGCACGCCCGATGAGGTCATCAAGGACATGCGCCAGCAGCTGCCCGACTGCGAAGGCTATTCCAACTCGCGTGGCCTGTTCTCCGCGCGCAAGGCGATCATGCAGTATTCGCAGATCAAGGGCTTGCCCAACGTTCAGATGGAGCATATCTACACGGGCAACGGCGTGTCCGAGCTCATTCAGCTTTCGATGAACGCGCTGCTCGACAATGGCGACGAGATTCTGATCCCCAGCCCCGACTATCCGCTCTGGACGGCGTGCGCAACCCTTGCCGGCGGTCATCCCGTGCACTATCTGTGCGATGAGCAGGCGGATTGGTATCCCGACCTGGAGGATATGGAGTCCAAGATCACGAGCGCGACCAAAGCCCTCGTCATCATCAACCCCAACAACCCCACGGGTTCCGTCTATCCACGCGAGGTGCTCGAGGGCATCGTCGAGGTTGCACGCAGGCATCAGCTGATGATCTTTGCTGATGAGATCTACGACCGCCTGTGCATGGACGGCTACGAGCACGTCTCGATTGCCTCGCTCGCTCCCGATCTGCCCTGCGTCACCTTTAGCGGTCTGTCCAAGTCGCACATGATCGCGGGCTATCGTATTGGCTGGATGGTGCTTTCGGGCAACCAGCGCTGCATGAGCGACTTCATCATGGGCATCAACATGCTCTCCAACATGCGTCTGTGCTCCAACGTGCCGGCTCAGTCGATCGTCCAGACGGCGCTCGGCGGCCATCAGTCGGTCAACGACTATATCCGCCCGGGCGGTCGTGTCTACGAGCAGCGCAACTTTGTGTATGAGGCGCTCAACAAGATTGACGGCATCTCGGTGGTTAAGCCGCGTGCGGCGTTCTACATCTTCCCCAAGATGGATGTGAAGAAGTTCAACATTACCGATGACGAGCAGTTCGCCCTTGACCTGCTGCACGAGAAGAAGATCCTGATCACGCGCGGCGGCGGCTTCAACTGGGCTGAGCCCGACCACTTCCGTATCGTGTACCTGCCGCGCATGGAAGTACTCAAAGAGTCCCTCGAAGACCTCGCCGACTTCTTCGACCATTACCGTCAGAGCTAATTAGTTCCGCCGTTCTACCGAACGGCGGACCACTTGACGCTGCGCGAGCCGCATTCACGCCAATCTGACGTTCAATTTCGAGGGCGCGACCAGAAGGTCAGCGCCCTCTCATTTCACGTCACCTTGGCGCAAATGCGGCTCGCTTGCTGTCGTGTGCTCAACCTGCATCGTTACCCTGGCTGTCTAAATAACAATCCCGTTGCAGTGGTCGATTTCGTGTTGGATGATCTCGGCGGTGTAGCCCGAGAAGTTTTTGATGCGGTGGACGAAATTCTCGTCCAAATACTCAACCTTAATGCGGCGATAGCGAGTACAGGGGCGCTCGCCGATCAGCGAGAGACATTCTTCGCTCGTCTGATAGGCATTGACCTGCTCAAGAATTTGAGGGTTGTACATCAGGAGTGTCCTGTTGCCGTCCTTTACGCAGATGATGCGTTTGCGCACGCCAATCATGTTGGCGGCGAGGCCCACGCACTCGTGCTCATGCTCATGGAGCGTATCCAGGAGGTCCTGCCCGGTCACGGCGTCATCGGGGCCCGCGTCTTCGGAAGGCAGGCGCAAAAAGAACTCGGATTTCATGATGGGCTTAATCATGGCGGGCTCCTCATGTCTCATGCTTTCGTGGACTTTTAATAATAGCGCGGAAGGAAAGCTGCGCGTTCGCGTTACAATCTTTCGACGTTGGACCATGTTGCCAGACTCGTCGCGTGCGGCGTCTGGCGTAAGTCTAGGGCTCATCCTCGCCCTGGATTGTTCCTCTGGGGCGATACGACTGTCGTTCCAAGAGGAAGGAAATGCATGGGGAGCAAATCTCAGCAACAAGTTCAAGTAGCGCCATCGGCCACTTCGGCGTTTCTCGCCGTAATGTATATCGCGGCCTTTGTTGCCGCGTTTAACGAGAACATCATTAACGTGGCGTTGCACGACATCATGGCGGCCTTTTCGGTGAGTGCCATCACGGCGCAGTGGCTTGTTTCGGGCTACATGATCGTGACGTCGATCTTTACGGCCATCATGGCCTTTCTTTCCGGTCGCTTCTCGACGCGCAAGCTGCTGTTTTTCGCATGTGGATGCCTGGTCGCCGGAGAAGTCCTGTGCCTGGTCGCCCCAACGTTTACCGTCTTGCTTCCAAGTCGTATTTTGCAGGCTGCGGGATCGGGCATCTTGTTCCCGCTCATGATGAACGTGGTGTTGTCTTGCGCGCCGCGCGAGAAGCTCGGTCTGTATCTGAGCCTGGGCGGTGCCTGCATTACGCTGGGGCCGGCGTTTGGACCTGTGATCAGCGGTCTTATGTGCACGTTGTTTGGCTGGAGGGCGGTGTTCGTAGTGCCGCTGGTGGGCGGCATTGTGGTCGCTGCGGCGGGCGTAAAGCTTGTTCAGAATGTCGGAGAGCGCTCGAACGCCACGCTTGATATTCTGTCGGTTGTTTTGCTCGCTGCCGGCATTACGGCATTTGTGTATTCCGTAGGCGAGTTCTCGACCAATCTGATTGCCGGCATCGTGACGCTTTTTGCCGCCGTTGTGCTGCTCGGCCTGTTTGCGGTTCGTCAGCTCAAGCTCGAGCATCCGGTGCTTAACGTGCGTCCCATGGCGAGCGTTCGTTTTTGGCCTGCGTGCTTGCTTGTGGTGGTGTCGATGATGACGACGTTCTCGATGAGCGTTTTGTTGCCGCTCTATTTTGAGGGCGCATACGGCATGACCGCGCTTGTTGCGGGCCTGCTCATTTTGCCGGCAATTGCCTGCAACGCTGTGACCTCGATTGTGGGCGGACGCGTGATGGACGCCCGTGGCGCATGGCCGCTGCTGCCGGTCGGCTTTGCCCTGATTGCCGTGGGACAGACTGCCATCTCGATGACGGCGGCAAGCATGAACATCGGCGTCGTCGTGGCGCTGACCGTTGTGGTGTATGCCGGAGTCGGTTTGGTGTTGAGCCCCTCGCAAACGGCCGGCTTGGAGACGCTGCCTGCCGCTGAACATCCTCACGGAACGGCATTGCTCAACACGTGGAACATGATTGCCGCGTCGTTTGGTCCGTCGCTGTTTATCGGCCTGCTTTCGAGTTCTGCGGTGGCTGCTGGCGCCGCGGGCGTTGCGTCGGACGTTGCCCAGGCGATAGGATTTGCAGCCGCCGTGCGCGTGGCGGCCGTGATTGCCGTTGTCGGGTTCGCGGTGTCGCTGGTGTACGCTCGCCGCGAGTCGCACATGTCGCATTAATGTGTGCACATAGATTCTGCAGCTAGATTGGATGGCGACACCATAAACTAATGGACGTTTTGCCGAGAGGCATGAATGTATAAAGCGCAAAGAGTGCGCGACGGGCCCCGCGAATGGGGCGATGATGCCCGAGAGGGCCAAGAAGGAGTCTCATGTCTGAGAACGAAGAGATCATGAACGAGACCGAGAACGAGACCATGGCTGCCGAGGTCGAGGCAGTCGAGACCGTGGAGACCGAAGCTGCTGAGGTTGAGGCTGCTGACGAGGTTTCCGCCGAGGAGGCCGAGGTTGTCGAGGCCGCCGTTGATTACGATGACGAAGAGCTGATGGACAAGATGCAGAAGGCCGCCCGCCTGCTGCGTAGCCGTCGCTTTGCTATTTCCAAGGAGGAGGAGGCCAAGGCCGAGCGCATGGCGAACATCGAGCGCGCCATCAAGCTTCTTGACCTCAAGCCCAAGATGGAGCAGAAGGAAATGTCCGACCTGCTGGGCATGCGCCTCCGTGAGCTCGATGGTCTGATGGCCGAGGCCGAGGCTGCCGATCTGGTCGGCCGCATCGACGACGCCGAGGGCGATATGCGCAAGATCGTTGTCTTCGCTGCCGAGGATGCCGCTGAGGGCCTGACCGAGCTTGCCAACAAGAAGGAGAAGCTCCTGCCCGAGCTTTCTTACGAGGAGGCCACCGAGCTGATGGCCGCTCTCGATAAGGTTATCGCTCCGCTCGTCGCCATGGGCCTGGACGAGGACCGCGGTCCTCGCGGCGGCCGTGACGAGCGCGGTGGCCGTGGCGGCGACCGTGGCGGTCGCGGCGGCTTTGGCGATCGCGGTGGCCGTGGCGGTGACCGCGGCGGCCGCGGTGGCGATCGCGGTGGCCGTGGCGGCTTTGGTGACCGTGGCGGCGACCGTGGCGGTCGCGGCGGCTTTGGCGGCAACCGTGGTGGCTATGGCGATCGCGGTGGCAACCGTGGCGGCTTCGGCGGCAACCGTGGTAACGACCGCGGCGGTCGCGGTGGCGACCGTGGCGGCCGCAACGGCGGCGGCTTCCGCGGCAACCGCTTTTAGGGGTTACGCGGTTCTACGAACCGCGTAACTAGTTGACGCTGCGCGCCCACCAGAGCGACAACTTGTCATTCAAAGAGGACGGCATGACCAGAAGGTCTATGCCGTCCTCTTTTCATGTCAATATGTTCGCTCTGGTGGGCGCTCGCTGTCGGTACCAAAACATCGGCATCCCCAAGGAATCATTTGTACCAAAAAATGAGAGGGGACTGCGGACAAAAAGTTGGACCATCAGGTCCGGTTTGGAGTCCGCATGACATACAGTAGAGCCGTAGTGGAGAGGGCCGGGGAGCTACGCCGCTCCGGGCTCTCGTGCAGGGAGATAGCCCGGG
>ENA-OQCW01000068-OQCW01000068.1-human-gut-metagenome-genome-assembly--contig:-NODE-68-length-78647-cov-8.870186_pt1 | contig 78647 bp, 73 predicted proteins | sample MGYA00242767_ERZ504593 | MGnify/ENA primary metagenome ERZ504593 (study PRJEB26092, sample SAMD00036307) | human gut metagenome | host: Homo sapiens | study: EMG produced TPA metagenomics assembly of... | reverse complement strand
AGACCGGTTGCCACCTGTGGCAAACTTATACGGACGACCTCTGGTTGTCCATAAGTGCGCCCTTCATAAAAAAGCAATGAAGGGAATGGAAACTCCACTCCCTCCGGCATTACACTTCCTCCGTATTTGCAACTGGCTCTTTCTGCATTGCCTTTGAGAAGAATTTCCCATTTGCTTCCTGCCTTTTTAAGAAGCCGATCAGCTTTGGGATATCATCTTCCTCAATCGCAGAACCCAGTACCGATTCCACTGCACCGCCAATCTGGCAGAGCCTGTGTGTCCGTTTTTTGGTTTCCACATCTTTCTGACGTTTCTTCAGTTCCCGTTTCTGTGCTGCATACTGTTTTGCTTTCTCAAGGCTTTCCTGTTCTTTCTTTTCCAACTGGAGCATACGCTCCTCATAACTCTTTGTTGATCTTGCCATAAATATCATCGTCCTTTCTTTTTTTCCAAACATAAGTTTCCTGTTGTCTGTCAGACGAAGTACATGGTATAATCTGCTTGCGTGTAGGTATATCATGACTCCGGTCTGATAGAACCTTTGGCGGTTTCTTCGGGAACCGCTTTTTTAAGTTGAACCGTTTCTTGTGACTGCTTTCACATTTCCCTTATCCCTCAAGTCCCTGCCCTCGTTGGCTTCCATAAAAAGTTCCAGCATATCCGTTTTGATCAGGACTTTTCTCCCAACCTTCAATACCGGAAGTTTCTTCCACTCTACCAACTTTCGCAGGGTGTTCCTGCCAATTCCCGTATAATCAGCAGCTTCCTCAATAGATAAGGCAATCTTTCTTTGCGTCATATGACCACCTCCTTTCGAATTGCATTATGCAATTTCATTTGTGCTGTCAGTATAGCGTGTTTATATTGCTTTGTCAAGCATCATGAAATTTTTCTGCTTTTCTTAAAATTGCATATTGCAATATATTTTGTTGCGTGGTATAGTAATGACATACCGAAAAAGGAGGCACATCAGCATGAAAGATAAAGAACTACGCAAGCTGATTGGCAGCAGGGCAAAACAGCGCCGTCTGGAATTAAATCTGACACAGCCTTATGTCGCAGAGAAGATGGGAGTTACCGCTTCCACAATCCTGCGTTATGAGAATGGTTCGATTGACAATACCAAAAAGATGGTACTGGAAGGTCTTTCGGAAGCACTTCATGTATCGATTGAATGGCTCAAAGGGGAAACCGATGAATATGAAACTGATATTACGGATAAGAAAGAATTGCAGATTCGTGATGCGATGGGCGACATTCTCAAACAGTTTCCTCTTGACCTCAATAAAACAGAAGACGCTTTTTCTAAAGACTTACTGCTGTTAATGTTAAAGCAATATGAACTGTTTCTGGATTCGTTTCAGTTCGCCTGTAAAAATTACAAAGGCAGTACCAAAGATGCGGACATTGCCAAAGTAATGGGATTTGAATCGAAAGATGAATATAATGAGATTATGTTTCTCAGGGAGATCACACATACTGTCAACGCATTTAATGATATGGCAGATGTTGTAAGGCTCTATTCAAAGAAACCGGAAGCGGCAGAACAAAGGCTTGCAAATCTTTTATCCGAAGTTATGTATGACGATTCTGAATCGGTATAGTAAGATAATCGGAGTTATGATACAATGAGCGCAAGCGAGTCAAGCTGTTTACAGATTTGACGAGCGGCGAATTGGCTTATGGACTTGTCCATAAGATGCCTACACGCAAGAAGCATTTCATCAGTTCCGATTGTCTGATATCGAAAGGAGACATACGATTATGGCAAAAGGATCTGTTAGAAAAAAAAGGGAAAAAAAATGGTACTATCGTTTCTATGTAGAAGATGCAAGCGGTAAAATGGTTCAGAAAGAATACGCCGGAACCGAAAGTAAAAGTGAGACGGAAAAGCTTCTCCGCAAGGCACTGGAAGACTACGAAGATAAGAAGTTTGTTGCAAAGGCAGATAATCTTACCGTAGGGGAACTTCTGGATATGTGGGCAGAAGAAGAACTGAAAACTGGGACACTCAGCAACGGTACAGTGGAAAATTATCTTGGTGCAATCCGATGTATCAAAAAACACCCGATTGCAGACCGCAAACTGAAAACAGTTACTGCCGAACATTTACAGGCATTTCTTGATCTGCTTACATTCGGTGGTGAGTTTCCAGACGGGAAAGTAAAAAAGGGATACAGCAAAGATTATATCCATTCTTTTTCCGCAGTGTTACAGCAGTCATTCCGTTTTGCAGTATTTCCAAAACAGTTAATCAGTTTCAATCCGATGCAGTATATTAAGCTGAAAAAGCAGGCAGAGGAAGTTGACCTCTTTTCCGATGATGAAGTGGAAGAAGGTACACAGCCGATTTCACATGAGGATTATGAACGGCTTATCCAATATCTGGAAAAGAAAAATCCACCTGCTATTCTTCCGATTCAAATTGCGTATTATGCCGGGCTCCGTATCGGGGAAACCTGTGGTCTTACATGGCAGGACATTAACCTTGAGGAACAATGCCTGACCATAAAACGCAGTATCCGCTACGACGGCATGAAACACAAAAATATTATCGGACCAACGAAACGGAAAAAAGTAAGGATTGTTGATTTTGGAGATACGCTGACTGAAATACTGAAAGCTGCCAGAAAAGAACAGCTCAAAAACCGGATGCAGTATGGCGAATTATATCACCGCAATTACTACAAAGAAGTGCATGTGAAAAACAGGGTATATTATGAATACTATCATCTTGACGGAACACAGGAAGTCCCGACAGATTACAAAGAAATCTCCTTTGTCTGCCTGCGACCAGATGGCTCTTTGGAACTGCCGAGTACACTCAGCATTGTATGCAGATCAGTGGCAAAGAAGCTGGAAGGATTTGAAGATTTCCATTTTCACCAGTTGCGTCACACTTATACCAGCAATCTGCTTTCCAATGGAGCTGCACCGAAAGATGTACAGGAACTGTTAGGACACTCTGATGTCAGTACCACAATGAATATTTACGCTCACTCAACAAGAAAAGCAAAACGGGATTCCGCAAGACTTCTTGATAAAGTAGCGAGCAATGCTTAACTAAAAATTTCCCTTATTTCCCTTGCGGATTCCGCATAAGGGCAAAAATAAGGGAAAATACATATCATTTCACTATTTAATGGGCTGAAAAGCCTGTAAAATAAGGAAAGTTCAGGAAATCTCTCCACAAATTTCGATTTGGTAAACCATCTATACAATACCATACTTCATTGTCCATTACAATAATTGCATCGCTCCCGCTTATTCTCATCAATTCTGCAACTATTATATTGTGATATTATGCTTACTCTTAGGCTGTCTGTTCACTTTTCTTTGCGTGATACGCTTCACGTCTCATAGCCAGTGTTTTTTCATATCTCTCTTTTGCAATAGGGTCTCCATTCAATGCATCTTCACGCATTTTTCTGTAGCTCTTCACTGTGGCTCTAACCTGATACTGTTTACGCTCTGCAAGCTGACTCTTTGCTTCCTGATCTCCGGCTTCCGCCCTGGCTCTCAAGGCTTCCATCTGCTCCTTTCTTCTTGCGGTATGCCGTCTGTTGTATTCTGCATTTCTCTCTTCCAAATATTTTGCATATTCAGGGTCATTTTCTGCTCTCTGCTTACGCTTTTCTGCTGATTTCCTTGAACGTTCTCTTGCAATAGCTCTACGCTCCTCAAGCTCTCTGACGGCTTCCTGATTGCCTTTTTCTGCCTGCTCCTTTAATTCTGCCAAAGCAATCTTTTTCTTCTTTGTAGCACGCTCCTGACGTTTCTTTTCCCTTTCCAATGCCAAGCGTTCTTTCTCTTCCATCTTCGCCCGATATTCAGGGTCAGACATTCTCAATTCTCGCATTTTTTCAGATCTCTTACGGTTGTTCTGTCTGCCTTTTTCAAGGATTGCTTTATATTCTGCCATAGCTTCAGGATCTCCAGCTTCTGCTTTTGCCTTGATCTCTGCACGCTTCTGATTTCTTTTCTGCGTAGATTTCTTAGAAGATTTTCTCTTTCTTTCAGCAATCTCTTCCGCTCTGCGTGCTTCCTCTGACTGCAAGGCTTCCACTTCATCCTCACTGAGTGGAAGAACAAAATTTCCAATGAAATTGAAATAAATATCCACTTGCTGAGTACGGTCTTTTGTTCTGCCACCCTCTGCTTCATGAATTACAACCTTTTCAATGAAATCATTAAGCATAGGTGTTGTCAGTTCCTCAAAATCTCGGTATTTCTTAACCAGTCGCACAAATTTATCAATCTGCACTGCCTTAGTGGATATACGTTCTGTAGCAGTTTCAAGTTCTGAAATTCTCTGCTCTAGGCTGCTTTGTTCGGTGTCATATTCTGTCATAAGGCGGTTAAACTGTCTCTCCGGCAATCGCCCCAGTGTGAAATTCTCATACAGACCTTTTATTAGATCATCCAAATCCATCATACGACGTTTTGCTTCTAACAACTCCTTTTTATCATCTGTATTATCCTTTTCACACTGCAATTCATACTGTGCTTTCAACTGTTCTACAAACTCTTTTTCATCTTTAAGGACATACTGTGACACTCTCTTAGTTGCCTGATAAATCAGCATTTCTATTGTGCTTGCCTTGATATAGTGACCAGTACATGAATGATATTTATTGTGGTACCGGCTACACCGGAATGCCTGATTGCTGTCATATATTTTCCCATCTTTTGGCTTTGAATTGATATATGCCAGTCTGCTTCCACAATCCGCACAATAAAGCAGTCCTGACAGCCTGTGCGCAGGCTTTTCACTGTTTCGCCTTGGAGATACCCTTTTTCTCATTCTCTGCGCTTTATCATATGTTTCCTGATCAATGATAGCTTCATGTGTATTGTAAAAGACAAGCAGTTCGTCCTCATTTGCAATTCTTTTCCGTTTTGTCTTAAAATTATCCCTCGTTGTCTTCCCAAGAACGGTATGCCCCAAATACTCACGTCTGTTCAAAATATAGCCCACTGTTGTAGCATTCCATGTATAAGGGTCATGGTAATTCGTACACTGGCAATCCTCAGGATGATTCTGTCTCGCATAAGCCGAAGGAATAAGGATTTTATCCTCTGACAAGGTATCTGCTATTGCGGTTGCACCCATTCCATCACAAGCAAGCTGAAAAATGCGTCTGACAACCGAAGCAGAAGCTTCATCAACATACAATGTCTGCTTATCCTCAGGCTTTCTGTAATATCCATAAGGCACTGCACCGCTGACACGTTTTCCGTCTCGCATTTTTGCCTTGAACACTGCCTTGATTTTCTTACTGGTATCTTTTGCATACCACTCATTCATGATATTCAGAAATGGTGTAAAATCATTATCTGCCGGATTGGCACTGTCAACTCCGTTATTTACTGCAATAAAACGGACATTTTTCTTAGGGAACATCATTTCCGTATAGAAACCTACTTGCAGATAGTTTCTGCCAAATCGGGACATATCTTTGACGATCACTGTTCCCACTCTGCCGGCTTCAATCTCTGTCAGCAAAGAATTGAATGCCGGTCTGTTGAAGTTCGTTCCTGAATATCCATCATCACTGAAATGCTGAATATTACCAAAGCCATGTTGCACTGCATAATCTTCCAGATACTTCTTCTGGTTTGTTATGGAGTTGGATTCGCCCTGCATCTCATCATCACGGGACAGACGCTCGTAAAGTGCTGTTATTCTGTTATCTTTAGCCATTTTCTCAGCTCCTTTCATAATGCTAAAAAATAAGAACACACAGAAAACACTTCATTTTTTAATGACCTATTTTCTCTGTATTCTTAAAATCTAACCCTTCGGGTCCGTCACAACATAGGAGCTGTGCATCTGCATCAGGTTGGGTTTCAGCCAGAATCGGGTCTTACCGGAACCGGAGCCGCCAATCACCAGTACATTTTTGTTTCTGGCAGTCTTGGGGTCCTTGGGGCGGCTGTTCATGGTCAGGCTCTCCGTTTTCGTCAGAATCACATTGTTCTGAAATACAGGATCAACGTAAGGTGCAATATCCTCACGGGTTCCCCATGAAGCGTTTTGTCAAGTGCTTTTTTGAGTTATTGACGCAAATTATCGTGAAAGTGCGAAAGTGCAAAGTGCAAAGGGTCTGCGTTTTGCACTTTCAGCTTGCGGGTTCGGGTGGCTGCTTCCTCTTGATGAAGTTGTACCATTGACCGCCGACACGCCTTGCGCCTAAAATGCCGCCCATGTTGCGCTTGGCGTTCTGTACCGTCCTTTCGGATATTCCGGCTTCGGCTGCGGCTTTTACAATGTCCTCGCTGGCAAGCTCTTTCCCGTCTGCAAGCAGGTCAAGTATCAGCCTTTCGGCTTGCTCGGTCTTGGTGGCGGTGTTGCCGCCCGCGCCGGACAGCAGCTCGTCGGCGGTTATATCATATTCGCCTATCCACGAAAAGCCCGTTTCCGGGTCAAGGCAAAAGGCAACGGGCTTGCCCTCCGGCGCAAGGGAAGATTTGTCATGGACGATAACGCGCACATTCGGTTCTCGCTTCACGCGCCCGATCAGCAGGACGCTCCTTGCTGCGGCGCGGAAGTCGATAGAACCTAAGCCCCGGTATGCGCTCTGCCCTCCGGCAGCTTTGTTGAGATGTCCGATAAGGATAACGGCGCACCCGGTACGCTCGGCAACATCGGCAAGGCGGCGGAACATGGGGCGCACTTCGTTTGCCCGGTTCATGTCGGTTTTTTCGCCCATGTACGCCTGTATGGGGTCAAGGATAATCAGCCGCGCCCCGTTCTGCGTGATTGCCTTTTCTATGCGCTCATCGGAGAGGGTAAGCTCCCGCTTGGCTTCATCAATCACAAGCACCCGGTCAAGGTCTGCGGCGGCTTCTATCAAGCGGGGCTTGACGGTATCGCCCAGCCCGTCCTCGGCGGTCTGGTAAATTACTTGGAATGGCGGCAAGGGCTTCATTCCCGGCAGCGTTCCCCCGGTGGTGCAGGCGGCGGCAAGGCGTAGGGCAAAGGTGGTCTTTCCCTCGCCGGGATTGCCTTGCACAATGGTTACTTTCCCAAAGGGGATATACGGCTCCCATAGCCATTCAACGGTCTGCGTGTCAACCTCGCTCATGCGGATAATCTCAACGGTTTCTTCCTGCGGCGGCTCTTTCAAGCCGTAAATCGCTTCCCGGATATACTTCCCGTCCGCGATTTCTCCCCGGCGCGTCTGCACCTCGTTCCAATCTTTGAAAAGGGGAATAAGACGGTGGACGGTCAAGCCCTCCGGCATAAGCTCCACAAGGCGGCTGCAAGCGTCGCTTCCGGCTTGGTCGCTGTCAAGGCAGAGGTAAACGGTCTTGATGTTCGGACGGTCAGAGAGAAAGCGGAGCAGGGCTTTTTCTCCCACGCCGCCCAGTGCAAGGTAGCTTTGTTTCTGCCATTCCTTTTTGAACAGGCAGAGGAAAGATAACAGGTCTAGCGGGGCTTCAAAAACAAACAATCTTTCGCCCTCGCCCCGGTAGCAGAAGTTAAAGGCTTTGTCGCTGCCTTTCACATCAAGCCGGAAGCTCCCGGCTGTGCCGCGCTGGTGGGCGTAGCGTGGTACTCCGTCCTCGTCCCGCCCTACGAATACGGCGTTGTGGTGGGCGGCTTCCTCGTAAATATCCCCGGTGGCAAAGAAAAAGCCCGTCACATCTTCATCAATGCGGCGGGCGGCTGTGAGGTAGTTCCTCGCTGTTCGGTTGTCGGGGCTGCGGGGCGGCAGTCGGAAGTCAGAAAAGGACGCGGGGGTTGGTCTGTCCGGCGGCGGGGCTGCACCTTTTTCTCCTGTCAGCAGTTCAACGGCTTCGGTAAAGCTCTTTCCGTAAAACTCCATGACAAAATCAATGGGTGCGCCGCCCTTACTCTGGCTGTGCCTGTACCATTTGTTTCCCCGGACGGTCAAACTGTCGTGCCGTTTCCAACGGTATTCCTGTCCGGCGCGGGTAAGCTGCTCGCCCCGTCCTTGCAGAAAAGAAACAAGGTCGGCTTGGTTGGCGCGGTCTATCTGTTCTTGGGTGTAATACATGGTTAATACCTCTCTTTCTGTGGTTGAATTGTTCATAGTTTTGAAGTAAAATAAAGTCAACAAACTTGAATTTGACAAAGGAGTGTGATTGTATGAAGAAGTTGATAACACTTGTCTTAGCATTAGTTTGTGTGTTAGGTTTGGTCGGTTGCAATCAAAAGGCTGTTAGTGCTTCAGAAGTGTATTCTTTCCCCGAACCTACAACAATGATTACAGTGTCTTTCTACTCACAAGGAGAAGAAACTGCATTTGAAATTGGTTCAGAGGAATATGACTCCAATGATTTATCTACAACCCCTGTTATTAACTGGTTCTATGATTTGAAGCTGACTGCTTGCGATGAGCCAGAAGCAGTAGAAGGCTTGGAAAGTTATGAATTCTATGTGAAAGGTGAAAGTGCTTTTACCTACGAAGATAGAGGTAGCGAAGCATATATTATCATTGGTGGGAGCTACTACAAGGTAAGCAATCCTTCTGCTCCACCGATTAACTAACCCAATTCCAGTTTATCGGAAAGTGTTTAGGACGGACAGGCAAAACCGCTTGCCCGTCCTTTTTCTTATCGCTCCTGTTCATGCCGCTTGGTGCGGTTCTGCGTCTGCTCCGGCTGGTCGGCGCGGAGTGCAATATCCACACACCTGCGGATTTTTTGAAGCTCGGCAACCTCGGCGCGGGTCTCTTTCAGCGTGTCATATTCCGCTTCCCGCTGTGCTTTGAGGGCAGTATATTCTTTCTCCCACGCGGAGATCGGCAGGGTTTTCACGCCCTCCGGCAAATGGGCATGGAGATAGCGGTTTGCCGCGTCCCATAGGGTAAGCTCGGCGCGGCGGGCTTCCGCAAACTTCTCCTGTTTTCCTTTCCAGCGGATTTGCCGATACTCGTCCTGTATGGGCTTGTAGGTCTGATAATTTCTGCCGTACTCCATGAGTTTTTGCAGTTCTTTCATGCGCTGCTCTGCGGTTTTCATTCCCTCCCGGATTGAATAGGCTTTATCACTGACAGAGGAAAGAGAAGCGTCCAGTTCATCAAGATTAGAGATACCATGCTCGGAAAGATAGTTGACCGCTGCCGCTATGGTTTTCAGTTCGTCGGCTGTGTGCTGTTGTTGCCAACGCTGCGAATACTTCCGGCTCTTTTCTCTCTGAACGCTCAAATACTTCATCAACAGATTTGCAAGGTTGGGAGATTGCGGCGGCTGTTCCGGGGCGGTTTCCCGCGCTTTGAACAGGTCGGCAATCCATTCCTTGAGCTTGCTAATCTGCGCCCGGATTTCCCGGATAAGGCGGTTTGTCTTTTGAATACTGCGGTTCAGTTCGCCTTTCTCGGTGGCGATACCTTTCTTCTCCATCTGGCAAGCCGCCACGCCCATGTGGACGGTGGGTATCTCGTCAATGCCGCGCTCGGCGTTGCTGCGGTGGTCGATACGCTCCGGGCTTCCGTTCCTCTCCAAAAAGTCGTTGGTAAAGTCAGCCCATGCCTTGCGCCACAAGAGGGTGTTGTCTTTGTCGTTCCAGCCTGTGAGGTCAACCTTGTGCGTCTTATATCTGCCGCTTGGCAAGTGGATACGCTCGCCGTTTTCGTCAAGGTCATATTCCTTTTTGGATTTCGCCGCCCATGCTCCGCGCTCGTCAAGGGGGCGCATAGTCAGCATGATATGACAATGGGGATTGCCGCTGTCGGTGTCGTGAATGGCGTAATCGACGCACATTCCTCTGGAAACAAATTGAGAGGAACAGTATTCCCGGACAAGCCGGATCTGTTCCTCTCTGGATAATTCTGTGGGGAGCGCCGCGTCAATCTCTCTGGCAAGCTGGGCGTTCCCGGCTTTCTCGTAAAGCTCCACGCTGTTCCACAAGGTTGAACGGTCAGCGAACGAGGGCGGTGCGTGGGGCGGCAACATGATTTCTGTATGGACAACGCCGCCTTTGCGAGTGTAGTCATGGGTCATTCCGTCCCATTCGTTTGTCAGCTTTTCGCCGCTTCGGTAGGCGGCTGCGGCAACGGCTGATTTGCCTTTTCCTCGGCTCACAATACCGATGTTCCAATGGTAAATGGCTATGGGTATCACCTCCCGGATAGGATAATAAAACCCGCAAAAATGGTACAGACGCCAACGGCGGGTGTACTGTTTTTGTGGGTGTGCAGGGATAGCCGCGAAGCGGCGCAAGGGGTGCAGCCCCTTGTTGCGGCAAAGCCGCCATATCGGAGCGCGGGATAAAATCCCTGTGCGGAGACAAGCCCTCGGCAGAGCGCACACGCCCGTAAGGGTGTATAAGTGCGCCCTTAGTTCCTAAGGGATTTTCAGCTTGTCGCTCCCTCTGCTCGTTTTTTCAGATATTCCCGCGCTGGTTCACTCGTCAAGGCAAGCCGGAGAAGCGCGGCGGCTTCCTCGTCAGTCATGTTCTTTGCTTCCGGCACAATGCTTTCAAAGACTGCGCCCCGGACGATAAGGCGGTGGCTGCGCGTTCTGCGTTCTTCTTTGGATAGCTTCTGACGCAACATCTTTTCCCGGTTCTCAAACTGCCGGATTTTCTTCTTTCCGTCCTCAATCTCGGCTTGCAGCTCCTCACGGGTTTTCTCTCTCGGTTTTGTCATAGTTGGTCGCTCCTTTCTGCCTGTCGGCGTAGAAAAAGGACAGTCGATTTCTCGGCTGCCCTTTTGGATGGGTATTAAGTTTTATTGTGTGCTGTTTTATCTTACCCTTATTGTTTTGACACTTTACTTAAACGGGATATTTCATCATCATTATTCAATAATCGTGTTGATAGCAGACTGTACCGCTTTATATCTCCCCTCATTTGAGTGTGCCGCTAAACAGGTAATTAAATATGCTTTTCCATCTTTTTCATACAGAACAACAATGTTATAGGAAGATGCCATTGTTCCTGTTTTCATTCCTTTAACATTTGCATTATAGTACGGTGAATTTTCATCTAAAAATTCATTTGTATTTTTCCATGTAAATTCACCTTGCGGAGTTTGAATTGAAAATTCGCTTTTTCCAATACATTCTTTAACAAAATCGTAGTTAAGGAGCTTCAACGCTACGCGGTTAATGTCATCTAAATGAGAGTCAGCTTGCATAGACGCGCCACTTGGGTCATTATATAAATTTGTTTTGGAATAGCCTGCTTCGATTAAATACTCACTAAGTTCTGTCATGAAATAATCTATATATTCCGTTGCTGTATAACCTTCGCCTAATTCGTTTTTAGCGATATGATATGCCAACGCATAGGCTGCGTCATTTCCGGAAGGAACAAGCATAGCCTCCATGATTTGTTTAACTGTGTATTCCCCAGCATACAGATTTGCTAAAGATGAACCCACCGGAACAAGTTCTAATACCTCTTGATTTACTTCAACAATATCTTCCAAATCTACTTTTCCCAAAGCATAATCAATGGCAAATAGTTTTGCCAAACTTGCTACTGTGGGAAGTTGGCTATCGCCCTCGTAAAATAAATATTCCTCCTGTTCAATATCATAAACAGAAAATGAAAGAGCGTCCTGCGGAATGTTAAGCTCGTTCGTACTTAGTTGAAAATCAATTTTTTTATAGATGTCCTTTAAGAAATCAAAACGATAAATCCCTGTTTTGTGTAGCCCAATTACTGCAACAAATGCTATAAACAACACTGTTACAAAAGCTATTATCTTTTTACATTTTCTATGCTTCTTCATATTTTTTCTCCCACGAATTTATATCTGCCATTCTGTGCCTTTGAGAAAAGTATAGCACAAGAATATGAACAAATCCACATTATTTCAACAAGTTTGTAGTGCTGTTTTCTCTGGCATATCGCCGCGTTGCTTCCCGTCGTTCCTCGCTGTATGGGGCGGTCAGACGGAAAGAGAAGCGCCCCTTGCGGATTTCAAACTCCATGCAGCCCGTTTCGGGGTCTGCGTCGGTCTGGCGGCACTGGTCGGGGTGCTGTCTGGCGTAGGCGGCAAGCCGTTTCTTCAAGTCGGTGTTGTGGGTGCGGATATGGATTAGCGGGTCTTTCTCGTCAAACCAAATATCGGTGGTCTTTTCCTGCTTCGTAAGCCCTGTTCTCATAAACTCTCCTTTCTGCGCCCCTGTTACGCAGTAGGGGCATTTTTCGGGTGTTTTTCCCGGCTCTTGACTTGGGGAAAATGAGGATTTTCAAATAGAAATCGCCCGGACAGGGAATGGTTCGTCGGGGCGGCTGTTATCGCAAGATTTCTGTTTTTTCCGGCTCTTGACCGTCAGACGCGGATAAACGCGAACTGTCGGCAAGCACCAGTTTGAGCAGCTTGTCGCGGAATGTTTCTGTGCTGCTGTGATTGAAAAATAACTCCGCAACAATGGTCTGCCCGTTCCTCTGGGTCGTGATGATACTGTCGGGGGTCTGTTCTGCCATAGGCGGCTCCTTTCTTTGGGCGTAAAAGAGGGATTTCCCATAACTCGGAAAATCCCTCTTGGTTGACGGTTATTCTGTTTTACTGTGTGGGCTGTGCGGCGGCTGCCTGCGCCTTTCTCCTTGCCCGGTATTCCCGCGCTTTCATGCGGTCATACTCCCGCTGCTTTTCAAGGTTTCGCGCCCGGTACTCCCTTGAATACTGCCGGTGGTATGCGCGGCTCTTTTCCTTTTTGGCTTCTTCGATTTCCTCCCGCATTTGCCGGATTTCCTGCTCGGTCGGTTCCGCAAGCTGTGTCACTTCATTCTCAAACTTGCCGATATAATTGAAATATATGCTGATGTGCTGGATTGCGTATCTCGCCCTTTTCTGGTCGCGCTCATGCACTTCAATCCGGCTGATAAACTCGTTGAGAATGGCGGGGGTAAGTTCGGTAAAGGCAGCATGGCGTTCCGTCAGCTTCAAAAACTTCTGCGCCCGTCCTCCCGCGTTCTCATAAGCGGACAGCTGCTCTTGGAGCGTGGCAAGCTCCGCTTTCAGCGCATAGTATTCTTCCGAATACTTCTGCGACATCTGCTCATAACGGTCTTGTGGGATCGTGCCGAGGGCGTTGTCCTCATAGAGCTTATTCAGCACCTTGTCAATCTGTTCAAGGCGCGTCGTGATTTGCGGAATACGCTTCTGCTGTTTCTTGGTCTGGTCGGTCTGCTGCATGACAAGGTTCTTTTTCACTAAGGCTTCAAACTCCGCCCGGTTGCTGATAGAATAGTCCTCGATTTTCTTCAGCACTTCCGCGATGGTCTGCATGAGCAAGTCCGCGTCCATGATGTGCGGGGAATGGCATTTGGGGTTCTTGGCTTTCCCCTTGTGGTACTCGCTGCAATAGGCAACGTGCCGCTTGCCGCCGTTTCGGTAATCTATGCGAATGTGCATTTTTGAACCGCAGTCTTTACAGAAAAGCAAGCCGGACAGAGGGTGGATTTCCCCGTCCCCGTTGGGGCGTTTGACAGGCGCGTTTTCCAAAATCCGCTGTACGGTTTCAAAATCGCTGCGGCTGATAATCGGCTCATGCACATTTTCTGTGATGTGCCATTGGCTTCTGTCTACATAGTGGTTGTGCTTGTCCCGGAAATGCTTTGTGGTCTTGAAATTGACAACATCGCCGCAATACTCCTGCCGTGTGAGGATATTGGTCAAGGTGGCTTTGTTCCACTTGCAGCGGCTATCCTCGTTGAGCGTCTTATTTTTACAGGTTCCCCGCCCCCGGTCTTTCATATAGAAAGTGGGGGTAGGGATTTGCTCGTTTTTCAGATGCACGGCGATTTGGTTGCGGTTCTTCCCGCCGATAAACAGACGGAAAATCAAACGGACAACCGCGGCGGCTTCCTCGTCGATTATCCAAAAATCCTTGTTGTCCGGGTCTTTGACATAGCCGTAAGGGGCTTCGGTGACAATCGGCTTTCCACTCATGCCTTTGGTCTTAATGCCCGTTTTCACTTTCTTGCTGATGTCCTTTGCGTACCACTCCGACATGATATTGATAAAGGGCGCAAACTCCAGCGTGTCGGGCTTCTCGCTGTCTATGCCGTTGTTGACCGCGATAAAGCGCACGTTGTTCCGTCTGAATATCTCCATCGCGTTGCCAACTTGGAGATAGTCGCGCCCCCAACGGGTAAGGTCTTTCATAATGCAGACACCGATTTTCCCGTTTTCCACATCGTCCATCATGCGGGAGTAGGCGGAACGGTCAAAAAACCTGCCGCTTTCGTCATCGTCGATGTAGTGCCGGATATTGGTTAGGTGCTGCCCTCTGGCATAGTTCTCCAAAAATATTTTTTGGTTCTGTATGCTGTTGCTCTCGCCGCCGTCCCTGTCCTCGTCGCCCACGGAAAGGCGGGAGTAAAGGGCTGTAATTTTGCTATAATCAGTCATGTGCATAACCTCCTGTGCGTCCATGTATGTGTCATTTACACTTAAAATTATGCACTCCAGCGGGCCGAACCATATTCCAAACCATGTCGATATTTCTTGGCGTTCTTGCTTTTAAGATACACCGCCAGCCTCAGACCAGCACCGCAGCACAGCCCTACCAACAAGTCCAAAGGATGCAGGCTTGGCCAGAAACTTTGCAACGCCCCAGGCAGAACCGCAACCAGCGAAAGAAACTTTTCTGAAGCATCCGCCCCTTGTGCCATTCGCCATGCCTCCCCGAAGTTAGTAGCAAACAGCCCCATCAAGATATACGGCATATTCAGCAAAACGAGCTTTTTGATGTCCAATGTCTTTTTCATCGTTCCAGCTCCTTTCGCTTGTTCCGGTCCACGACGGCGTGTTTCACCAGCTCTTTGAACTGGCTCAACTTTGCCAACACAGACGGACGCTCGGATTTCTCCGCCTTCCTGACCTTTTTCCCGGTGTACTCGGTAAAAGCAGCGGTCAGGGCATCCGCGTCCCGACCCTTGAAAAAGATCAGGTACTTGGGTGGGGAGCTGCTGCGGTCCTTCTTCACCGCATAGTCCACGCCGTATTTCCGGGCGATCTTCTCAAACTCCTTGATGGAGGGGTCGGTGATCTCGATGTTGGAAACCCCTTGGTTCTGACCAATCAGCTGTTTCACCGTCTGCTTGCCCTGGGGCTTCACAGGCGCGTCACGGCTTCTCTGCTTTTGCAGCTTCTTTTCCTTGCGGTGGGCAAGGTACTTGGTGATGGCGGCTTTCATCAACCGCCCGGTAAACTTTGTTCCGCTGACTACCAGCGTCAAAGTCCTGTTTTCCACTTCCTCCTGCATAGGTCATCGCCTCCTTTCCACGGATTTTGCAGGGGTGGCGCTTGATACTAAGGCGGGACCACCAGCCGCCGCAGCAGGTATTTCAGCATGGCAGGCTCCTTTCAGCGCAGCTGATCGGAGCGTTCATAGTACAGATGGCCCTGGCGCACTTTGGCATGGCTGAGAATCTTGATGTGACCCTTTTCCTGGTTCTCCAGGCTTTTCTGGTATCCGGCCTCCGTCAGAAACAGGCGGGTTCGTTCACCTTTCCAGCCCACCGGGGAATCGTCGGTCAGCACATCGAAGATAATCATGTGCCGGGTGTCCTCGGCAAACCGCTCCAAATCCATGTACTCATGGCCGTGGTAGTTCTGCGCCCCGGCTTTGAGGCGCATTTCCTCCATCAGCTGGCCCACGGTCTTACGCTCAGGCATGGCGTGCGCCTCCTTTCCCGCGTCCCTGGCCCTTCACGGCCAGGATACCGTCCAGGGTGGTGGCGGTGATCCGCAGGCGCTCGGCGGTGGCAATGTCATTCTTCACGGTCTCGTCGATGCCGTGGCCGCAGACCACCAGCACATGGGACCGGCGCAGGTAGTCCCGCGCCATATCCAGCCCGTCCTTGTGTTCCTGGGGAATCTCGTCCTTGAGGAAGGTAGGCAGGAACAGCACCGGGCAGATGGGCGAATACCCGGCGTCGTACACCTGACGACAGTAGGCCGCAACGTTCTCGGCGTTCTCATACTGGCTGTTGCTCCAGGGAGCCGTAATGTAGGCAAGAGGTCGTTTCATGGCAAAATCCTTTCTCCCGGTGTTTTCGGGTAGCAGAAAAGCGGCTGTTTACCAGCCGCCTGCGTACATATCGTGGTTGACTTGTGCGGTGTAGTGGTTGCTGATCGTGGTCGGCGCATTAAACAGCACCGCAAGCAGATACTGCTTCATGTTGCGGATTTCGGTGGTATTGTTCCGCAGGCATTCCATGACAAACTCGATGTGGGAGCAATCCAGCTTCAAAAAAACGGGAGCGGACCACCTCATGGGGGAAGTCGCTGCCAGCAATCCGGGTGGTTTTCCGCTTGGCGCAGACGGTCTCCACCATCAGCTCCACAATCTCGTCCAGGTCCTCCCGATAGGTGGTAAACTCCCGGCACAGGTGGTCATACTCGATGTTCTCCAAAATCAAATCCCGATAACTTTCCATCTCTGAGACAGACATCGCATCCCTTCCTTTCCGTTCCGGCAGCTGTGCTGCCGCTGCCTCCCGGAAGGGAATAGAATCGGTACTTGATCCATAAGTAATTGTTTTTTCTGTATTTGATTTCTCTATATTTAATTCTGCGGGCTTTTCCGTATCCGGTTTTACCATATCCGGGTTTTCCGTATCTGGTGAAGCCATATCCGGCTGGGGCGTATCCGGGTTCTTCGGCTGTGGCTGCTCATATATGACATACTCCGTATCACTGATGCGTCCCTGGCGGTCACGCAGTTTGTGCCGCACAATGTAACCGGCAGCCTCCAATTCCCGCAACGCAGCGCCTATGGCATCCACGCCCTCCTTACAAATCTTTGCAAGACCACGGGTGGTGTAATTCCAGTCCTCTGGCAAAGACAGCATCATGGAAAGCAGCCCCTTGGCTTTTAACGACAGATTTGCATTTCGTAAATGATGATTGCTCATCACGGTATAATCACGGGTCCGTTCAATGCGAAAAACGGCCATCGACCTCACTCCTTCCAAATTTCTCAGGGTATGAAAAAAGCCACAATCCTGTAAAAAGAATTGTGGCAGTCAGCTGTTTTGTTCACTTTTTCTGCGCCGGTAGGGGCGCTTGGAAATGGGCGGTTTATCCAACAGGTCATTTCCCTGAGAGAATGGCAGAGTTTGCAGAACACGGTCAATCTCTATAAATTCCATACCATGCTGGGAATGGCAATCCTCCCGGATTGCTTCCCGGATTTCCTTTACAGTACACATTTCAATCCTTTCCTTTCGCAGTAATGATTTGTTTATGAGTGGCGGCGGTGTTTTCCCGGTTTGAAATCGAGGATATGTCCCTCAATCACACGAGCGTAACGCTTGATCTTGATCTCCCGGCGCTGCTGGCTTTGCAGGGCGGCCTGATACCCGTCCTCGGTTAAAAACAACCGCATTTCCTCTCCGGGACTACCGTAAGCTGTGCTGGGACGCAGGACGGAAAACTCAATCATCCAGCGGGTGTTATCCCAAAACCTCTCTACGGCGAGAATGTTGTGTCCTTTCAGCTCACGGGCTGAAATATCCCTCATAGGCGGCTCCTTTCATCGTTCCTGGTCTCTCTGACGCTTTTTCTGCCATGCCTCCAGCAACTTGATGATGGTTTCCTGCATCCGCTGGGGCGTATAGCTTTTAGGGAAATACTTCCGCAAGGTGTCAGAGGTAAATGTCACTCGGTCCAGATCGCTTTTCTTTTCCTCACCCATGATGACACGCATCATATCGAGGGTCAGATGCCCCTCCTGACTGTATTTCTTGAGCCGCTGGGCTTGAGAAAGAGAAGGGGTAGCCTGTTCGCTGTCCATCGCGTCCAACAGGTCTACCTGTTCCTCCTTTTTGAGAAAGGACAGCTCATAGGCAGGGTTCAGGGCAATCTTCTTTTCATCCACCATATCCAGCAGTTCGGGGATAAGCTCCGTCAGGCGGATAAATCTCTGAATTTGATTTTTACTCTGCCCAACCTGTTCAGCTAAAACATCTCTGGATTTCCTACCATCGGACTTGTGCCCAAGTTGGGCACAAGTTAAATCCACTCGCTCTCCTTGATGTTTCATGGCATCCAGTTTCATTTTATAGGCAAAGGCCCTCTCACTTGGAAGCAGGCTTTCTCGTTGCAGGTTGCTGTCAACCATAATGATCGTGGCGGCATCATCATCCAGATCACGGACAATTACCGGCATGGACTCTTTTTCTGCCAGTTCACTTGCTCTGTGCCGTCTGTGTCCGGCCACCAGTTCATAACCGCCCTCCGGGTCCGGTCGAGCAATCGCCGGAACCAGAACGCCATACTGCTTGATACTGTCAGCGGTCTCCATCATGGCTTCGTCATCCTTGACTTTGAATGGGTGGTTCCTAAAGGGATGCAGTTCAGACAGCGGAATTTCCTGAATCTTTTCCAGCTTTGCATCCTGGCGGCCTTCTTCGGTGGAAAACAGATCATCTACCGAGGCCAGCTCTATTTTTTTCGCGCTGCTTTTCAAGTTTCAACACCTCCTTCGTCAGATTTCGATACCCCTCTGCCACCTTGCCGCCAGGGTCATGGGCGAAAATACTTTTTCCCTCTGCGCTGATTTCCTTTGCACGGACAGAGTGTGGAATCTCCGTTCCAAAGATTTTGATTTTACTTCCATAGGTGTCCCGCAGCAAAGCAGCAATCTCTTTTGCAAAGTTGGTGCGGTTATCCACCATCGTCAGCAGGATACCGTCAATCTGGAGCTTTGGATTGATCTGCCGTTTCACCTTATTGACCGTAGATAGAAGCTGTTCCAGTCCTTTGGCGGGCAGATACTCTGCCTGCACGGGAATGATGATCCTGTTCGCAGCCGCCAGCGCATTGACCGTAAGCATCCCCAACGAGGGCTGACAGTCAATCAGGATATGGGAATATTGTCCCTTCAGTGTGTCCAGGTATTGCCGTAAAATCGTTTCACGGCTCATGGCGTTTACCAGAGAAACCTCCATGCCGGAAAGCTGAATATCCGCAGGCATCAGGTCAACGCCTTCTGCATGATGCAGAATACCTTCTCCGGGGCGTATAGGCTGATCCATCAGAATTTTGCCCATTGCATCCGACAGTGTAAATGGCAGCTTGTCCGGTTGCGGATTTCCCAAGCTGATTGTCAGACTTCCTTGTGGGTCCCCGTCGATCAGAAGCACTTTCTTTCCGGCCTGTGCCAGACCTATTCCCAAGTTCGCACAGGTTGTTGTTTTGCCAACGCCGCCTTTCTGGTTGGCGATGGCGATGATTTGCGTGTTCATTGACTTCACCTCATTTCTAATTATTGCTGTTGCTTCTGGAAATAGAAAAAGCCGCCACTTCAAAATCATAAAGTGACGGCCCTTTCTAATGCCGGAATCTCTGAAACCAAAAAAGCACCCAGTTATTTGTTACTGAGTGCCTGCATTAGAATCGTATTTAATTGTTCAGATTTGGTCAGATTATGCCAAACCCTCCAGCGAAAAATCCGGTGTCTGAGAGTGCCAAATCACCCTCAAAAATACCCCCGAAATTGCTCTCTGGTTGTCCTATTTTTTAACCACTAAGGCCGTTTTTTGACCCCATTTTTGCCGGTTGTCCTATATTTAACCACTAAAAATTGGGTGAAAACGGCTCTCGTTTGGTCAAATCAAGTCAAACTATATCAGCCCGTTTAGGTATAAGAAAACCCCGGAAAACCTTGATTTTCCGGGGTTTTTGAACCATTTTGATATAGTCTGAGCAGTCGATTATCGCTTGCTGAACTGCGGAGCGCGACGGGCTGCTTTGAGACCGTATTTCTTACGCTCTTTCATTCTAGGATCACGAGTCAGGAATCCTGCTTTTTTTCAGAACTGGTCTGTAGTCGTTGTCTACAGTCAGAAGGGCGCGTGCAACACCGTGACGGATTGCTCCTGCCTGTCCTGTGTATCCGCCGCCGTGAACGTTTACGATCACGTCAAATTTATCAGCGGTCTCTGTAGCTGCCAGAGGCTGACGAACGATAACTTTCAGGGTCTCCAGACCAAAATACTCATCGATGTCTCTTTTATTGATGGTAACTTTACCAGTTCCCGGTACAAGATATACTCTTGCGATAGATTTTTTTCTTCTTCCGGTTCCGTAATATTTTGCGCTAGCCAATGTTCTTTACCTCCCTATTAAAATGTTAATACTTCTGGTTTCTGAGCTGCATGAGCGTGCTCTGCACCAGCGTATACGTGAAGTTTTGTGAACATCTGTCTTCCAAGAGGTCCTTTTGGAAGCATGCCTTTCACTGCAAGTTCAACAACCTTCTCCGGTTTCTTAGCCATCATCTCACGAAGAGTAGCTTCTTTCATTCCGCCTACATAATCGGAGTGGCTGTAATAGATCTTCTGATCCAGTTTTTTACCGGTTACTGCTACTTTATCAGCGTTGATTACGATTACGTAATCACCAGTATCTACGTGCGGAGTGTACTCCGGTTTGTTTTTTCCACGTAATACTTTTGCTACTTCAGATGCCAGACGTCCTAATGTACATCCTTCTGCATCAACAACATACCATTTTCTTTCAATCTTATCTGGATTTGCCATAAAGGTGTTCATGGATATAACCTCCTGTGAAAAATTCAATTTACTGTTTCATGTATATAGGAAACCGCCTTACCGGGGCTTATGGCATCGGCGTTTTCAAACTACGTCACACATTTAGTAATTATATTATACGGATTTTGGAATGTCAACTGTTTTTTACCCATATTTTGCATTTTTTCGTAAACTGCGAGTCTGTTTTTCGGGAAATACAGACCACTTATGTCTTTACTCGAAATCCCATTCGGGATACCGGATCTGCACCAGGGTCAGACCCTCCGGCCTGGCCGTTGCTCCCGCCATTTTTCGATCCTTCGCCGCAAGGATTTCTTTTACTTTCTCCGGCGGATAATCACCCTTTCCAACCTCAAGCAGTGTTCCAGTGATAATCCGCACCATATTGTAGAGAAAACCGTTTCCAGTGATCCGGAAGCGGATCAGATCGTCTTCTTTTTCCAAACTCGTTTCATAGATGGTACGGACCGTGTCGGTCACCTCCGGTTTTGCTGTTGCAAAGCTTTTGAAATCATGCATGCCAACCAGATACGATGCTGCCTGCCGCATCGCATCCACATCCAGCGGGCCGTACCAGAAATAGGAATTCAGTCTCCGCGTCGGATCTGCAAAGGTGCGGTTCAAAATCCTGTATTCATATGTTTTGACTGTTGCGGTAAAACGCGGGTGAAAGTCCGGCGGCACTTCGGATGATCCCTGAATACGGATATCTGCCGGAAGCCGTGTATTCAATGCAAATGCGATACGGTCCGCCGGCATTCTCGCATCCGTATCAAATACCGCAACATTGCCGAGAGCATGTACCCCGGCATCGGTCCGGCTTGCGCCGATGCAGGCAATTTTTTTCGCAAAGAGATCGGAAAGAGCCTGATTTAATACTTCCTGTACTGTAATGCCGTTTGGCTGCACCTGCCATCCACAGTAATTTGTGCCGTCATACGCTACAATCAGTTTAATTCTGCGCATTCTTCTCCTCCGTTTTCGTCAAAGTCAGAGTCCGCACACGCGAAGGCCGATACTGCAAACAAGGTATGCCATAAGAACGCCATACGCTGCATAATCGCGCGTCTGATACCGAAGCGGTTTCATCTGTGTTCTTCCCTCTCCTCCATGATAGCAGCGTGCTTCCATCGCCAGCGCCAGATCATTTGCACGGCGGAAGGCTGAAATAAACAGCGGCACCAGAAGCGGCACCATGTTCTTTACTCTCTGGATAATATTTCCGCTCTCAAAATCCGCGCCGCGCGCCATCTGCGCTTTCATAATCTTGTCTGTCTCTTCCAGAAGAATCGGGATAAAACGGAGCGCGATTGACATCATCATGGAAATCTCATGCACCGGCACATGGATTTTTTTTCAATGGTCCGAGCAGGCTTTCGAGTGCATCCGTCAGCTGGTTCGGTGTTGTCGTCAGCGTCATCAGCGAAGAGCCGATCATCAGGAAAATCAGACGCACCGACATACGGCATGCCATAGCCACACCCTCACGGGTGATCGTAATTTTCCAGATACGGACGAGCACCTCACCCGGCGTAAATAGGATGTTAAATACCATCGTAATCGCAAGCAGCACAAAAATTGATTTCAGACCCTTCGTGATAAATTTGAACGGTACCTTCGACAGTTTAATCATCACCGCAAGGAATACGGTTCCAAGCAGATAGCCCCAGTTGTGGAACAGAAAAAGGGAAATGACATAAACGAGTGTTCCCACAAATTTTACACGCGGGTCAAGTCGGTGCAGAATAGAATCTGCCGGGTAATACTGTCCCAGAGTAATATCTCTTAACATACTTCTGCTCCTTTTTTCCCGTTTTTCTTCTGACTTCCAAGCGCCGCAAGAATCGTATCGCGCGCCTCTTCAACCGTTGTCGCCGTTACGTCCACGTCCATGCCGTGTTCCTTTAGCGCATGCATAATATACGTCATCTGCGGCGCTGCAAGGCCGATTTTCTCGAGTTCTTTATAGTGGGCAAAGACTTTCTTCGGAGTATCGTCAAACGCCACATGACCGTGGTTCATGACAATAATCCGCTCTACATATTTTGCAATATCCTCCATGCTGTGCGATACGAGCACAACCGAAATGCCGCGCGTCTTATGCAGCAGCGCAAGCTGATCGAGGATTTCATCGCGTCCCTTCGGATCAAGGCCTGCAGTCGGCTCGTCAAGCACCAGAAAATCCGGGTTCATTGCAAGCACACCGGCAATCGCAACACGACGTTTCTGACCTCCGGAGAGTTCAAACGGCGATTTTTCATACATTTCCTTTGGAAATCCGACATGATCTAACGCCTCTTCCGCCCGTTTTCTGCATTCCTCCGGTGAAAGTCCCTGGTTTTTCGGACCGAAGCAGACATCTGTGATCACATCCGTCTCAAAGAGCTGATGCTCCGGGTACTGGAAAACCAGTCCCACATGGCTTCGAAGCTCTCTTAGCGGATATCCTTCTTTCCAGATATCCTCTCCGTTATACAGCACCCGTCCCAATGTCGGGCGGATCAGACCGTTCAAATGCTGCACAAGCGTCGATTTTCCGCTTCCCGTATGGCCGATAATCCCAACAAACTGGCCATTCGGAATTTCAAGATTGATATGCTCCAGGGCGTGCATTTCATATGCCGTTCCCGGGCTGTATGTGTACGTTACATCTTCAAGTTTCAATGACATAATGCATTCACCAGTTCTTCAATGGTCAAAATTCCCTCCGGGAGATCTACACCATTTTTTCTCAATTCATAAGCCAACAGTGTCACTTGGGGTACATCAAGACGGAGTTCTTTTAATTTCTCAACTTCGGAAAAAATCTCCCTTGGTGTCCCCTGCATTACCAGCTTACCGTTGTCCATAACGAACACACGGTCCGCAAAAACAACCTCTTCCATGTAATGCGTAATCAGAATAACCGTAACGCCCTTTTCTTCATTCAGCTTACGCACAGCGCGAAGAACCTCTTTTCGTCCGTTCGGATCCAGCATCGCGGTTGGTTCATCAAGAACAATACATTCCGGCTGCATAGCCATCACTCCTGCAATTGCAACCCTCTGTTTCTGACCTCCCGAGAGCTTATTCGGAGAGTGGGCCCGGTATGAAATCATCCCGGTCGCCGTAAGGCTCTCCTCCACCCGTTTCCAGATTTCATCGGTCGGGACACCCAGATTTTCCGGTCCAAAGCCGACATCCTCTTCCACCACATTTCCGATGATCTGGTTATCCGGGTTCTGGAATACCATACCGGCTTTCTGGCGGATCTTCCAGACATCCTCCTCATCTGTCGTCTTCATATCGTCCACCCACATAGTGCCTTCTGTAGGCACCAGCAGAGCGTTGATATGTTTCGCAAGCGTTGATTTTCCGCTTCCGTTATGCCCGAGCACCGCGATAAACTGACCTTTCTGGATTTCCAGACTGACGTCCTCGATCGCTTTTGTTACTTCCGGCTCCTGTCCTTCCTCCTCGTAACGGAGGTATTCATACCCAAGGCCTGCAGCACGTATCATACCCATGACATTATTCCCCGCTTTCTTCTGCATCCGAGCGGATTTCATCAATCAGATTCCAGATCTCCTCGCGTCCCTGTTTTGTCTCTGCAGAAAACGGAATCACAATCGTATCTTTCTCAACCTCCAGCGTCTCGCGGATCAGCTTGATCTGCTTCTGAAGCTGGCTGCGCTTGATCTTGTCCAGCTTCGTCGCAATGATGATCGGCTGATAGCCGTTTCGAAGAATCCAGTCGTACATGATGCGATCGTTGTTGGACGGTGCATGACGGATATCAATCAGAAGAAATACTGCGTGCAGCATTTTTGACTGATGCAGATAATCCTCGATCAGCTTGCCCCATTTTGCTTTAACCTCCTCGGAGGCTCTCGCAAAACCGTATCCCGGCAGATCCACCAGATACATTTCCTCATTGATGTGGTAGTAGTTGATCGTCTGTGTTTTTCCCGGCTGCGCACTGGTACGCGCCAGTGATTTCCGATTCATCAGGGCATTGATGAGAGAAGATTTTCCAACATTGGATTTTCCCGCAAATGCCACTTCCACCTGACCGGTATCCGGCAGTTTACTGGTGATTCCGCAGACGTGCTGCAGCTCTACCTGTTTAATTACCATACTTTTCTTCTCCTGTTTTTTGCATCTTCTGGCCTTACTTCTTTTCCACAAGTGCCAGTTTTAATACCTGTTCCATGCTGCCGACAAATTCGATCTGCAGTCCGTCTGTGATCTCCGCATCCAGTTCTCTGACATCCGGCTCATTTTTCTCCGGAACGAGAACCATATGGATACCGGCTTTCTTTGCCGCCAGCAGCTTCTCTTTTAAGCCGCCGATCGGAAGCACACGGCCGCGGAGCGTAATCTCTCCGGTCATCGCAACGTCTGCTTTTACCGGAACCTTTGTGATCGCGGAAACCATCGCCGTCGCCATCGTAATACCGGCAGACGGGCCATCTTTTGGAACGGCTCCCTCCGGAATATGAATGTGGATGTCGTGTTTCTCGAAAAATTCTTTCGGAATCTCATACTGCTCTGCCACGGAACGAATAAAGCTGATGCCCGCCTGCGCAGACTCCTTCATCACATCGCCGAGCTGGCCGGTCAGCAGAAACTCTCCTTTTCCCGGCATCACATTGACCTCGATCTGCAGCGTATCGCCGCCGACTGCCGTCCAGGCAAGACCGCGCACAATACCAATCTCCGGTTTTTCGTTGGCCGGCTGGAACTCATACCTCTCTTTTCCGAGGAACTCTTCCAGATTTTCTTTCGTCACAACAACCTCTTTTACCTGTTCCTCGAGAATCTTTCTCGCGCTCTTTCTGCAGATTCTGCCGATCTGGCGCTCCAGGGAGCGGACACCGGCCTCTCTGGTGTAGCCGCTGATCACTTCCATCAGCGCCTCATCCTCGATCACAAGCTGTGCTTCTTTCAGACCGTTCGCCTTCTTCTGCTTCGGAACGAGATGTTCTTTTGCGATATGGAACTTCTCGTTTTCCGTATAGCTTGAAATTTCAATCACTTCCATACGGTCCAGCAGCGGACGCGGAATGTTCTGAATATCATTTGCGGTTGCAATAAAGAGCACCTCCGAAAGGTCGATCGGAAGCTCTACGTAATGATCGGCAAATTTATTATTCTGCTCGGAATCGAGGACCTCAAGAAGTGCGGAAGAGGTATCTCCCTTGTAATCTGCACTTACTTTGTCGATCTCATCGAGCAGCATCAGCGGATTTTTCACCTTCGCCTGATGGAGTCCCGCCGCAATGCGTCCCGGCATCGCGCCGATGTAGGTTCTTCTGTGGCCGCGGATCTCCGCCTCATCCCGCACACCGCCGAGACAGATGCGGACGTATTTTTTATTCAGGGCTCGCGCCACGCTTCTCGCAATCGAGGTCTTACCGGTTCCCGGAGGGCCTGCCAGGCAGAGAATCGGGCTCTCGCCTTTCTTCGTCAGGGTGCGTACGGCCAGGAATTCGAGGATTCTCTCTTTTACTTTCGAAAGACCGTAGTGATCTTCCTCCAGAATCTCGCGTGCTCTTGCCAGATCTTGATTGTCACGGGATGCCTTATCCCACGGAAGCCCCAGCAGTGTCTCGATATAGCCGCGGATCACGCCTGCCTCGGACGGATTGCTGGCCGAATTTTCCAGACGGTGGATCTCTTCGGAAATCCGCTCTTTTACCTCTTTGGAAGCTTTGAGCTTCTCAAGCTGCTTCTTATAATTTTCAATCTCGGTCCGGGAATTGTCCTCGCCGAGTTCCTCGCGGATGACTTTAAGCTGCTCGCGCAGAATATAATCACGCTGGTTCTTATCGATCCGCTCTTTGATTTTTCCCTGAATCTCCGAACGGATCTCCTGAATCTGAATCTCGTTGGCGATCATGACGCAGAGCGTATCATACCGCTCGGAAAGCTCCACAGCCTCCAGCAGTTTCTGGCGGTTTACGTAGTCGAGGGGCAGATTCATGCAGATCTGATCCACCAGCTTTCCAACTTCTTCGGTTCCGAGGATCTGGCCTGCCAGTTCCTTGCTGACTTTCTGCGTCTGCTCGCAGTAGACGGCAAACAGCTCTTTTAAGTTGCGCAGCATTGCTTCCTGCTCGATATCGGAAAACTGCATTTCGTCCGAGCCGGTAAACAGCGCCACCTCGGCGCGGAGATACTCGCTCTCCTCTTCCTCGAAGTTCAGCAGTTCTGCGCGTCTTTCTGCTTCTACGAGAATCCGAAGAACATCCTTGGGCATTCTTACAACCTGTTTGATGACCGCAATTGTTCCAATTTTATACACATCAAGCAGACCCGGTACTTCCGTATCCGGGTCTTTCTGTGTAATCAGGAAAATTTTCTGGTCTCCCAGCATCGCCTCCTCGACCGCACGAACCGATTTAGGTCTGCTGATATCAAAATGTACAATCATATCCGGCAAAATCGTCGTTCCACGCAGCGCAATCGCCGGTAATACTTTTGTCACTTCTTCCATTTAAGTTTCCTCCTGCGTTTTTCAGGCGGTTTCCGGTCTTCCGGATCTTCTTCCCATATTCCGCCGTGGAACAGGGGCCGGTTCGCCGTGAATAATCTCCGGCTCCGCCTTCTTTTCTACAGCGTCCTTGGTGATGACGCATTCTTTTGTCGTATTGTCCGACGGGATCTCATACATCAGATCCATCATCGTATCTTCCATGATTGCGCGGAGACCTCTGGCGCCTGTTTTCCGCTCCAGGGATTTCTTTGCAATCGCTTCGAGTGCATCTTCTTTGAAGTCAAGCTGTACGCCGTCCAGCTCAAACAGCTTCTTGTACTGTTTGACCAGAGAATTCTTCGGCTCAACCAGAATCTTCATCAGGGCCGTCTCATCCAGAGAATTTAACGTAACGACAATCGGCACACGTCCGACAAACTCCGGAATCAGGCCGAACTTGGTCAGATCCTGCGGCATGACCTGACGGAGCAGATCTCCGACATTCTCATCTTTTGCATGGCCGATCGGATTGTTGAATCCGATGGATTTCGTATCCTGTCTCGTCTCGATGATCTTCTCGAGTCCTTCGAATGCACCGCCGCAGATAAAGAGGATATTCGTCGTATCAATCTGAATAAACTCCTGATGCGGATGCTTTCTTCCGCCCTGCGGCGGAACGGAAGCTACAGTTCCCTCCAGGATTTTCAGCAGTGCCTGCTGTACACCCTCGCCGGAAACATCTCGTGTGATCGAAGCGTTTTCGGATTTTCTTGTGATTTTATCGATCTCATCGATGTAGATGATTCCGTGCTCAGCGCGCTCGATATCATAGTCTGCTGCCTGAATGAGGCGGAGCAGAATGTTTTCTACGTCCTCGCCGACATAACCTGCCTCGGTGAGCGCCGTTGCGTCTGCAATTGCAAACGGAACGTTGATCAGTTTGGCCAGTGTCTGTGCCAGATACGTTTTTCCGGAACCGGTCGGTCCGAGCATCAGAATGTTGCTCTTCTGCAGTTCGATGTCGGAGGATGCACCGGAAAGCACTCGTTTGTAATGGTTGTAAACAGCAACGGAGAGCACTTTTTTCGCCTCATCCTGTCCGATTACGTAGTCATCCAGAAATGCTTTGATTTCCTTTGGTTTGATCAGGTTGATCTCGTCGGTATTCTGCTCGCCGTACAGATCCTCAAACTCTTCCTGAATGATCTCCGAGCAGATTGCCACGCAGTCATCACAGATGTATGCCCCGTCCGGGCCTGCGATCAGCTTGCGTACCTGGTCTTCTGTCTTTCCGCAGAAAGAGCAGCGGATCTTGGTATCATTCCCTTTTATAGCCATCGTTTTCTTCCTTTCAACATATTACAACTAAACCTTATCGCCGGATAAGGCAAAAGGTGCCGCAAAAGCCTCATTGCCGGAACTACGCTTTTGGACACCTTTCCTCTCTTATCGGTTCGTAATTACATTATCAATCAGACCGTATGCTTTTGCTTCCTCTGCGGACATGTAGTTGTCACGCTCGGTATCGATCTCAATCTGTTCCAGCGGTTTTCCTGTATTTGCCGCCAGAATTTCATTTAATTTCCGTTTGGTTTTCAGAATCTGTTCTGCAACGATTTTGATCTCGGTTGCCTGACCCTGTGCACCGCCGGATGGCTGATGAATCATGATTTCAGAGTTTGGCAGAGCCATTCTCTTTCCTTTGGTACCGCCGGCAAGAAGGAATGCTCCCATGCTGGCAGCCATACCGATACAGATCGTGGATACATCACATTTGATGTACTGCATCGTATCGTAGATAGCAAGTCCTGCGCTTACAGAACCTCCCGGACTGTTGATATACATGTGGATATCTTTTCCCGGATCTTCAGACTCCAGGAACAGAAGCTGTGCAACGATCAGGTTTGCCGATACGTCGGTAACTTCCTCTCCCAGAAAAATAATACGGTCGTTCAGCAGTCTTGAATAAATATCGTAACTTCTCTCTCCCCTGCTTGTCTGCTCGATGACATAAGGTACAAAACTCATTCAATTGCCTCTCTTTCCGAGGTCTTACGCCTCTTTTGCGCTGTCGGCCATGAGAGTTACTGCTTCCTGAACAGCGAGATCTTTCTTCATCTGCTCTTTCTCATATTCGCCAACGAGCTCTTTGAATTTATCCAGCTCCATTTTGTACATTTCAGCCATTTTAGCCAGCTCTTCGTCCAGCTTCTCATCGCTGATCTGGATGTTCTCTGCTTCTGCAACTTTCTCAAGTACCAGTCTGCTCTCGATTCTCTTAACAGCCTGCGGTTTCATCTGCTCTTTTAAGGAATCAACGGTAGCGCCTGTAAACTGCATGTACTGCTCCATGGACAGACCCTGGGACTGGATTCTTCTTGCGAAATCGTCAACCATGTTCTCTACCTGCGTATCGATCATAGCTTCCGGAATCTCCATTGTTGCGTTCTCTACTGCTTTATCTACGACAGCGTTCTCTTTTTCTGTCTTAGCCTGCTCTTCTTTTTTCTTGGTCAGGTTGTCTTTGATTTCTTTTTTGTACTCATCCAGAGTATCGAACTCGGAAACGTCTTTTGCGAAGTCGTCATCAAGTGCCGGAAGCTCTTTTGCTTCGATTTTGTGGATGGTGCATTTGAATACTGCTGCTTTTCCAGCAAGCTCTTCTGCCTGATAATCCTCTGGGAAAGTAACGTTTACTTCCTTCTCCTCTTCCAGAGCTGCGCCAACGAGCTGCTCTTCGAATCCCGGAATGAAGGAATGGGAGCCAAGGGTCAGCGGATAATCTTTTCCAGCGCCGCCGTCGAACGGAACGCCGTCTACAGAACCTTCGAAGTCAAGTGTAACGGTATCTCCGTCTGCTGCCGGACGATCCTCTACATTGATGGTTCTTGCATTTTTCTCCTGCTCTTTTTTCAGCTCAACTTCTACTTCTTCATCTGTAACGGTTGTGTCAGCTTTTGCTACTTCCAGACCTTTGTACTCGCCAAGGGTAACTTCCGGTTTTACTGCTACAGTTGCGGTAAAGATGAAAGCTTTGCCTTTTTCGATCTGCTCTACGTTGATCTCCGGACGGGATACGATGTCCAGTTTGCTCTCTTCTGCTGCTTTGGAATACTCTTCCGGAACAAGGCTGTTTACAGCATCCTCATAGAATACTGCCGGGCCATACATTTTTTCTACCATAGCTCTCGGAACTTTTCCTTTACGGAAGCCCGGAACGCTGATGTTCTTTTTCTGTTTCTGGTAAGCTTTCTCCAGTGCTTTCTCTAATTCTTCAGCCGGAACCTCAATGGTAAGTTTGGCCATATTCTTTTCTAAATTTTCGACCTGTACACTCATTTTATCAATTTCCTCCTTGATTTATCTGAAAAGCGGCAGAAAACCTGCACACCTCTCCATTCTACAGTCATTTATCGAGTATAGCATACTCTTTTCAAAAACGCCAGTGATTTTTTTATATTTCTGTGGTTTTTAGGCTTTTTTTAGCAATGAAATACGATTTTTTCCGCCATTTCTTTTGCTTTGTCCTCTCCCTGCAGAACACGGATCAGCTCCAGTGCGAAGTCAGTGGCTGCTCCCATGCCGCGGCCGGTGGTCACATTTTTGTCGGTGACTGCCGGTACATCGAGTACGTTTGCGCCTGCCAGCTTTTCTTCAAATCCCGGGAAGCAGACGGCGTTTTTATCTTTTAAGATGCCCATCACACCAAGGATGCTCGGCGCTGCGCAGATGGCTGCCAGTTTCTTTCCCTGATCGTCATAGGAACGGATCAGCGCTGCGAGCGTCTCGTTTCCGGCCAGATTTAATGTACCCGGCATTCCGCCCGGAAGTACCAGCATGTCTCCGTCATCAAACTCTCCCTCTTCGATGGTTTCATCTGCAAGAATGGTGATTTTGTGGGATCCTGTTACTTCTTTTCTTCCCATAATAGAAACGGTGCATACGTCTTCTCCGGCTCTGCGCAGCAGATCCACCGGGGTCAGTGCCTCAATCTCTTCACATCCGTCTGCCAGAAATACATAAATCTTTGCCATGGTTTTGTCCTCCTGTGTTGTATGATCAGTCTCGTGTGTTTTGTCACGTGATATTCTCTGCTTTTCTTTGTAACAAACCGCCGCTATTATACCACATTTTTCCGCAGAATGCTTGCATTTCATAAAAATTTCAGGACTTTTTTTCGCAAAAAGCCGGATTTCGCTTAACATCACGGGAAAAGCATGGTAAACTCTTGAAAAAAGCAGTGACGCAATCACGAGAAGGAGTCTCTTTTATGGAAATCGAACGCAAATACCTTCTGGATCAGCTTCCGGAAAATCTTACAAGCTATCCATGTAAAAAAATCGAGCAGGGCTATCTTTCCACCGAACCGGTTGTCCGCATCCGCCGCTCTGACGACGAATATTATCTGACCTACAAGTCAAAAGGGCTGATGGTGCGTGAAGAGTATAATCTTCCGCTCACAAAGGAATCCTACCTGCATCTGCGGGAAAAGGCAGACGGCGTTCTCATCTCAAAAACACGCTATCTGCTGCCGCTTACCGGAACGGATCTGACGATCGAGCTCGATGTCTTTGATGCGCCGTATGAAGGCCTTTACCTCGCAGAGGTGGAGTTTCCGGACGAAGCATCCGCAAACGCCTTTGTTCCTCCGGTATGGTTTGGAAAGGATGTAACCTATTCTTCCGATTATCACAACAGTACGCTCAGTAAAGGAAAAAAACTATAAATTACCAGAAAAATCCCGGTGCCTTTTCCACGGCTGCCGGGATTTTTCCGCTCGTTTGTTTTTTTACTCTTTTTGTGCTTGCTTTTTGCTTGTTTTGGTTTGTTTTTTTGTGCATACATTCTTTATTTTTGCTGCTTTCACATTAGCGTCATTCTGTCAAAGCGGCGGTGCTGCTCCTTCTAATCCACTCCCTTTGATTTCCGGATGCAGGCTCGTGTTGCATCAATAACAGCACTTCTCAGGTTCTCCCGCTCCAGTACGGCAACCGCTTCGATGGTGGTTCCGCCTGGCGAGCAGACCATGTCTTTTAATTCTCCCGGGTGCATTCCTGTCTCGAGAAGCATTTTGGCGCTTCCAAGGACAGACTGTGCAGCAAATTCATATGCCTGTTTTCTCGGCATTCCTTCGGCTACGGCCGCATCTGCAAGAGCCTCCAGGAAAAGAAATACGTACGCCGGCGAGCTTCCGCTGACACCTGTGACGGTATCCATCAGATACTCCGGAACAACTTCTGCGCGGCCAAAGCTTTTCAGGAGGGTTAAAACGAGCTGCAGCTCTTCCTCCGTCACGAGATCATTGGCACAGACGCCGGTCATTCCTTCTCCGACGAGTGCTGGTGTGTTTGGCATAGTGCGAATTAACTTTGTTGGTTTTCCGATTTCTGTACCCAGCCATTGTAAAGACTTACCGGGAAGAATCGATACGATAATCTTCTCGGGTGAGATGAAGTTTTTGACGAGGTTTATTATATTTTTTATTTGGTTTGGCTTTACTGCCAGGAATACAAGATCGGATCCGGCTACGACCGCTTCGTTCTCCATAGTCGCCTGGACTCCAAACTGGTTGGTCAAGCGTTCCACACTTTTCTCCGTGCGGACCGATACCAGAATGTCATCTGCAGATACAACTCCTTTTTGGATCATTCCGCCAATCATGGCACTCGCCATGTTGCCGCCGCCGATAAAACCTACTTTCATGTCTGTTCGCCTCCGTATGCCTGTGTTGTAAAAAATATATGCGACACCCATAGTATGCAACAAAATTTACTTTTTTGCAATACTTTTTCTCTATTTTTCTTCTTTTCTTTTACAATTTTCTTTATTTTTTTCGAATGAAATGTCGCTGTTTGTCGACGAATGTCGAAAAGTGTCTTTTTCTGTCTTTTTTTGCTTTTCTATTCCGCCGGAATCAGCCTTTGGCGGCGGCCTCTTCGGCGTATTTTGTTGTCACGAGTGTCTTGTACGGTGCCTTTTTCTCCAGCTCTCCCGCCTGCTCCAGAATTTCCTGCAGAAGATCAAAACTTTCTTCCTCAAAGATCAGATTTTCTTTCCACGTATCCTGCTCATAGTAGCGGCGCACGATCGCGGTGATGGTTTCCAGCTCGGTTTCTGCAAACTGCGGCGCAATCACTTCTGCAATCTCCTCCGGTGTGTGCGTCTGCACGAAGTCCATTCCCTTCTGCAGTGCCTTCGTGAATTTTTCTACGGTTGCGCCGTGCATTTTCAGATAACTCTGTTTGACGCTGTACGACGTATACGGCACATACCCGGATTCCGTTCCGACCGATGCCACGACATAGCCGTCGCCCTTCTGCTCGAGCAGTGTCGCGGACGGTTCAAATTCAATCGTATAATCCCCCTGTCCGCCGGAGAACGCGGCAGCTGTGGAACCAAAATCGATGCTCTGGTTGATGTTTACGTCTTTTTTATCAATCCCTTTCTGCGCCAGAACATACTCAAAGACCATTTCCGGCATACCGCCTTTTCTTCCCCCTAATACCTCTTTGTTTTTCAATTTTTCCCAGGTAAACGAATTGTCTTTCTCTCTTCCCACAACAAAGTTTCCCGCCCGCTGCGTCAGCTGCGCGAAGTTCACAACCGGGTCTGCGGTTCCCTCGAGGTACGCGTAGACGGTTGCCTCCGCCCCCATAAACCCGATATCCGCCTCGCCGGAAATCATCGCCGTCAGCACTTTATCTGCACCAAATCCTGTTATCAGCGTCAGATCAATGCCCTCGTCCGCGAAATACCCCTCCTCAATTGCCACGTACTGCGGGGCGTAAAAAATGGAGTGGGCAACCTCATTTAATGTCACCTGCTCCACTTTTTCTTTTGTCTCATCTTTTGCCCCGCATCCCGCCAGCGTCACTACCGCCATTGCCAGTACAAGCGCACCTGTCAGCCATTTTCTTTTCATCAACAGATTCTCCTGTTTTTTCATTCTAACCTTAGAATATGATTTCCCGGTAAAAATGCGTGCAAAAAACGAAGGAGAAACGTTCGAATTTCGTTTCTTATTTCTTCTCTTGTTTTTCTTTTGCCTTCTGTTCTTCTTTCGTCCGGATTTTGTCTTCGTACATTTTCTTTTCATTCTACAATCTACCTTATCGCTCCGTCAACACATTTAGGCTTCCTTTTCCGAAATTTTCTATTTTGAAAAACAAATTGAGGATCTCCGCAAAATTTGTTATAGTAAGGATAATTCAAACAGTTACAAAGGAGGCTATTATGAAAATAAAATCAGTTGCTGTTCTGGGCGCCGGAGCGGTTGGGTCTTATGTGATCTGGGGGCTTTCGGAGAAAAAGGACATCCGGCTTGGCGTTATCGCGTCCGGGGAACGGGCGAAGCGTCTGAAAAACAAAGGATGCAAAATTAACGATACGGTTTATCACCCGGAGGTATGGACACCGGAAGAGGCACACGGCGTGGATTTTCTGATCGTCTCGCTCAAATACGGCGCACTGCCGGGGGCTCTTGACGATATTACTGCCGTTACCGGCGAGAATACTGTGATCATGAGTCTGATGAACGGCGTGGACAGCGAGGAGATCATCGCGGAAAAAGCCGGTGCGGAGCATCTGCTTCATGCTGTTATCAAAGTAGCTTCTCATAAAGAGAATGACGGCTACGTTTTCAACCCTGAGGCGACGCTCGGCATCATTTTCGGCGAAGTTTCGGCGCCGTACGACAGTGAGCGTGTGCAGGCTGTTCTGGATCTGTTCTCCGGCACAGGGCTGCATTACCGGGCAACCGATTGTATTTTAGAGGAAATATGGAGCAAATTCCGGCTGAATGTCTGCAATAACCTGCCGCAGGCTATTCTCGGTGCCGGGGTCGGCTGCTACCGCGACAGTGTGCATATGAAGGCGATCAGCGACGGACTCCGCGCAGAACTGATGGCGATTGCGGAGGCAAAGGGAATTGATATCAACAAGGCGGATGTCTCCTCGGGACGCGGAAGTGCGGTTCCGCCGACGGCGCGCTACTCGACGCTCCAGGATCTCGATGCGGGACGCCATACGGAAATTGATATGTTCTCGGGTGCGCTGATCCGCATGGGAAAAGAGCTGGGAATTCCAACGCCTTACAATGAATTTACGTACCATATGATCAAAGCACTGGAAGAGAAAAACGACGGACGGTTTGACTACAGCGGAAGCGAAGAACCGCTCTGGGCGAAATAGATACGATAGGAGAATCTCACGATGAAAGAAATCAAATGGGCTGTACTCGGATGCGGTGTGATTGCAAATGAAATGGCGGTCGCACTGCAGAAAAACGGAAAGAATATTTACGCGGTCGGCAACCGGACCCATGAGAAGGCGGCTGCTTTTGCGGAGAAATATGGAATTGGAAAAGTTTACGATGATTTCCATGAGATGTTTACCGATCCGGAGGTCGATGTCATTTATATCACGACGCCGCACAACACGCATCTTGGCTTTATGAAAGAGGCGATTGCCAATGGAAAACACATTCTCGTTGAGAAATCGATTACACTGAACAGTGACGAGCTCGACGAGGCCATAGCGCTTGCGAAAGAAAAAGGTGTCATCATCGGAGAGGCAATGACGATTTACCATATGCCGATCTACAAAGAGCTGAAAAAATTTCTCGACTCCGGCCGTCTCGGCAGAGTCAATCTGATCACGATGAACTTCGGCAGTTTCAAAGAGTACAACATGAAGAACCGCTTCTTCAACCGGAATCTCGCAGGCGGCGCGATGCTTGATATCGGCGTATACGCACTCTCCTTCATCCGCTGGTTCTTCGACTCCAAGCCGGATCAGCTCCTTTCCCAGGTAAAGCCCGCTCCGACCGGTGTGGACGAGCAGGCCGGCCTCCTTCTCACCAATCAGGAAGGACAGATGGCAAGTGTGATGCTCTCTCTCCACTCCAAACAGCCGAAACGCGGCATGGTTTCCTGTGAGAACGGATTTATCGAGATCATGGAGTACCCGCGTGCCTGGGAAGCAAAAATCACAGACGCTTCCACTGGCGAATCCAAAATCATCAAAGCCGGTGACAACGCCGATGCACTCGCCTATGAGCTCGCCGACATGGAACGCGCCATCAATGGAGATGTATCTGCCATGCACCTCGACTACACGAAGGACGTCATGGATCTGATGACCTCCTTCCGCAGAACCTGGGGCTATACGTACCCGGAGGAAGAAAAATAAGATTCGTACATCAAAAGCCCCTGCCCGGCACACATCAGATGCCGGGCAGGGGCACTTCTTTTCACCTGCAATACTCTGCAATTTTCTTTTTCAGTAATTCCGCATTAATCGGCTTTGCGATATGCACGTTCATGAGGATCAGGTCGAAGGTGTATTCCGGGCTGTCCTGGTAGAGTTCAAGCTTCTTTGTTCTTCCATCGTTTCACCCGTCTTCCACGCATATTTTATACTTCATTTTACGCTGATATTATTTTCTCTGTCAACCCAAATAACATTACATTTCCAATATTTTGCATGTCTTTTTTATTTTTCTGAAATTTTTTTAAATCTTCCGTTTTTCTCTTGCACAATTGTTTTTATACGTATATAATTGTCTGCAGAAAGCAAAGGGGAGCTCGCGTGCGAAGCGGGCTGAGAGTAGGATGCATCTCCTAGACCCTGAACCTGATTTGGGTAATGCCAACGTAGGGAGATACGATATGCACATTTTCTGCAGATATACCTCCACGTATATCTGCTTTTTTAATCTCTATGAACACATCATCAACAGGTTCTTCCAGTATCACAAGGGAATTTGCTTCTGCAAAAATACTCACACAGGAGGAACAAAAAATTATGTTAGGCACTTGTCTTGACAATGTCAGAAAAACAACCCCTCTCGTACACAACATCACAAATTACGTTACGGTAAACGATGTCGCCAATATTCTGCTGGCATGCGGCGCAAGCCCGATCATGTCCGATGAACCGGAGGATGTCGAGGATATCACCTCCATCTGCGGCGGTCTGAACATCAACATCGGAACGCTGCACAGAACGAGCATCGACGGCATGTACCGTGCCGGTGCAAAAGCAGCTTCGCTCGGCCACAAAATCCTGCTCGATCCAGTCGGCGCAGGCGCAAGCCACTTACGTACTTCGACCGCAGTCGGACTGATGGAAAAAATCCCGTTCACCGTCATCCGCGGAAATATTTCCGAAATCAAAACACTGGCACTCGGAAGCGGAACGACAAAGGGTGTTGACGCAGACGTTGCCGATAAAGTAACAGACGAAAACCTCGACAGCGCCGTTGCTTTTGCAAAAAACTTTGCGAAAGACCACAACTGTGTTGTCGCCATCACAGGAGCGATCGACCTCGTTGCCGATGCTGACACCTGCTACGTGATCCGCAACGGACGCGCCGAGATGGGAAGCATCACCGGAACAGGCTGCCAGCTCTCCGGCATGATGACCGCTTACCTCGTTGCCAACCCGGACGAGCCGTTAAAAGCCGCTGCTGCCGCTGTCTGCGCGATGGGACTTGCCGGCGAGATCGGCTGGAGCCATATGAAACCGGAAGACGGCAACTCCACCTACCGGAACCGCATCATCGACGCCATCTACCACATGGACGGCGAGACGCTGGAGAAAGGTGCAAAGTATGAAGTGCGATAAAAAAGGCCTGCTTTTATATGCTGTGACAGACCGCAGCTGGCTGAACGGCGAGACACTGTACAGCCAGGTGGAAAAGGCTCTGCAGGGCGGCGCAACGTTTATCCAGCTCCGCGAAAAAAATCTTGACCAGGATCACTTTATGGAAGAGGCACTGGAACTGAAAAAACTCTGTGCCGCATACCATGTTCCTTTCGTCATCAACGATAACGTGGAAATCGCAGCTAAGATGGATGCGGACGGCGTTCATGTCGGCCAGAGCGATATGGAGGCCGGCGATGTCCGTGCAAAGCTTGGCCCGGACAAGATCATCGGCGTTTCGGCGCAGACCGTGGAACAGGCCATTCTCGCCGAGCAGCGCGGGGCAGATTACCTCGGCGTCGGCGCGGTCTTCCACACCGGTTCCAAGGCGGATGCGGAGGATGTCAGCCACGAAACGCTGACTGCTATCTGCAATGCCGTTAAAATCCCTGTCATCGCCATCGGCGGCATCACACGCGATAACGTGACGGAGCTTTCCGGCAGCGGCATCTGCGGCATCGCCGTCATCAGTGCCATTTTTGCACAGAAAGACATTGTTTCCGCAACGAAGGATCTGAAAGAACAGACTCTGCGCATGCTGGAAAACAAATAATTTTACGTAACCATTCATCCTCACACCAGGCGGCAGACTGGGGGCACCACTTTCTTTGTCGCCTGTCCAAAAAGAAAAGTAATGCAAAGGAGTAATTCTCATGGACGCGAAAAACATGAAAACAGCATTAACAATCGCGGGAAGTGATTCCAGCGGAGGCGCCGGCATTCAGGCAGACATCAAAACCATGATCACAAACGGAGTTTACGCCATGTCGGCAATTACCGCACTCACCGCCCAGAACACCACCGGAGTTTCCGGTATTTTCGATGTAACACCGGAGTTTCTGGCCGCACAGCTTGACGCCGTCTTTACGGACATCTTCCCGGACGCCGTCAAAATCGGTATGGTATCCTCCCCGGCACTGATCGAAGTCATCTCCGAACGGCTTCGCTTCTACCAGGCCAAACACATCGTTGTGGACCCGGTCCTCGTCGCTACAAGCGGCTCCGCGCTCGCTTCGGGCGGCGTGCCTGACCTGATGAAAAAACTGCTCTTTCCTCTGGCTGAAGTCATCACACCGAATATCCCAGAGGGAGAAGTTCTCTCCGGCATCAAAATCCAGTCGGAAAGCGATATGGAACGCGCCGCAAAAGAGATCGGGGATTCCTGCGGCTGTGCCGTTCTGTTAAAGGGCGGCCACAGTATCAATGATGCCAACGATCTTTTATATCACAACGGCACATTTACCTGGTTCACCGGAAAACGCATCGACAATCCGAACACACACGGCACCGGCTGTACACTCTCCAGCGCCATCGCATCGGGGCTCGCAAAGGGGCTTTCCCTTCCGGATGCCATTTCCGCCGCAAAAGAGTATATTTCGGGCGCACTCGCGAGCATGATGGATCTCGGCCACGGCTCGGGACCGCTGAACCACGCTTACCGGATCTGATTTTGAAAATAAAGGAGAACAACAAATGGAACGCAATTACGCAACACAGATGGACGCCGCACGCCGCGGCATTGTAACACCGGAGTTGAAAAAAGTCGCAGAAAAAGAGTATATGGCCGTGGAAGACCTGATGCCGCTCGTTGCCAGCGGAAAGGTTGCCATTCCGGCCAATAAGCTGCACACCTGCATCGACCCGGAGGGCATCGGCTCGATGCTGCGCACGAAAATCAATGTAAATCTCGGTGTTTCGAAAGACTGTAAAGATTACGATGTGGAGATGCAGAAGGTACTCTCCGCGGTCAATATGGGCGCAGAAGCCATCATGGACCTGTCGAGCCACGGCAATACGCAGCCGTTCCGGCGGAAACTGACCTCCGAATGTCCAGCCATGATCGGCACCGTGCCGGTATATGACAGTGTGATCCATTACCAGAGAGACCTGGATACGCTGACCGCCAAAGATTTTATTGACGTCATCCGCCTCCATGCCGAGGACGGTGTCGATTTCGTCACCCTGCACTGCGGCATCACCAGAAAAACCATCGATCAGATCCGCAAACACAAACGGAAAATGAATATTGTTTCCCGCGGCGGCTCCCTCGTGTTCGCCTGGATGTGCATGACCGGCGAGGAGAATCCGTTCTACGAGTATTACGATGAGATTCTCGATATCTGCCGTGAATACGATGTGACCATTTCTCTCGGCGACGCCTGCCGTCCTGGCTGCCTTGCCGACGCAACGGATGTCTGCCAGATTGAGGAGCTGGTGCGCCTCGGCGAACTCACCAAACGTGCCTGGGAGAAAGACGTTCAGGTTATGGTTGAGGGACCGGGCCACGTTCCGATGGATCAGATTGCGGCCAACATGAAAGTACAGCAGACCATCTGCATGGGCGCTCCGTTCTATGTCCTCGGACCTCTTGTGACCGATATTGCACCGGGCTATGACCACATCACCGCTGCCATCGGAGGCGCAATTGCCGCTATGAACGGCGCTGCTTTCCTGTGCTACGTAACGCCGGCAGAGCATCTGGCTCTTCCGAACCTCGATGACGTAAAGCAGGGCATCATCGCAAGCAAAATCGCCGCACACGCTGCCGACATTGCCAAAGGCGTGCCGCATGCGCGTGATATTGACGACAAGATGGGAGACGCCCGCCGCGTGCTCGATTGGGAAGCACAGTGGGACTGTGCACTGGACCCGGAGACTGCAAAAGCCATCCGTGCTGACCGCTCGCCGGAACAGGAAGATACCTGCTCGATGTGCGGTAAATTCTGTGCCGTGCGAAGCATGAACAAAGCTTTAAACGGCGAACATATCGACATTCTTTAACATCAGTAGACAAGAAGTCACAGTACGCGAAAAGGAACGGTTTTCATTACGAAACCGTTCCTTTTCTGCATTTCCAAAATCTTTTTCTATTTCGCCCATCCTTCGGCGTAACGGACTGCTTTGTGCCATCCGTTCATCTTCTCATCGCGCTCCTCTTTCGAGAGCTCCGGCTCAAATATACGGTCAATGGCTCCGTTCTGTTTTACCGTCTCCTGATCCGGCCAGTAGCCGACGGCGAGTCCCGCAAGATAAGCTGCTCCCATCGCGGTCGTCTCGATGCAGCACGGCCGCTCCACCGGCGCCTGGCTGATGTCCGCCTGGCACTGCATCAGAAAATTGTTGGCGCTTGCTCCGCCGTCCACACGCAGTGCGGAGAGCTTCATGCCGGAATCTGCCTCCATCGCTTTTAAGACATCATCCACCTGATATGTGATCGACTCTAGCGTTGCGCGGATCACATGGTATTTGTTGACGCCGCGGGTCAGGCCGAGAATGGTTCCTCTCGCATACTGATCCCAGTACGGTGCGCCAAGGCCGGTAAACGCCGGTACGACGTAGCAGCCGTTCGTGTCGTTCACCTTCTGCGCCATGTACTCGGAATCCGCCGAGGACTCGATCAGCTTCATCTCATCGCGCAGCCACTGGATTGCGGCTCCGCCGACAAAAATGGATCCCTCGAGCGCATACGTAATCTTGTCCCCGATACCCCATGCAATCGTGGTAACAAGACCGTGTGTCGAAGAAACCGGCTTTTCTCCCGTGTTCATCAGCAGGAAGCAGCCTGTTCCGTATGTATTTTTCGCTTCGCCCGGCGCATAGCAGGTCTGGCCGAACAGCGCCGCCTGCTGGTCTCCCGCTGCTCCCGCAATCGGAATCGGGCCGCCGAAATATGTGGATGCCGTCTCCCCGTAGACACAGCTCGACGGGCGGACTTCCGGCAGCATACAGAGCGGAATGTTCAGCTCTTTTAAGATATCCTCATCCCATTTCAGGGTATGGATATTGAACAGCATTGTACGGGACGCGTTGGTGTAATCGGTGACATGTACCTTTCCCTTTGTCATCTTCCAGATCAGCCACGTCTCCACTGTTCCGAAATAGAGATCGCCTCGCTCCGCCCGCTCGCGCACGCCCGGAACTTCATCTAGAATCCATTTCAGCTTCGTGGCTGAAAAATACGCATCAATCACAAGACCTGTTTTCTCCCGGAAACGGTCAACCAGTCCGCGCTCCATCAGGGAATCGCAGTATTCCGATGTTCTGCGGCACTGCCATACAATTGCATTGTAGACCGGCTCTCCCGTCTTTTTGTCCCAGACGATCGTCGTCTCTCTCTGGTCTGTGATGCCGATTGCCGCGATATCCTCGTAGGACGCGCCCGCTTTCTGCATTGCCTCCACGGCTACACCGAGCATCGTGGACCAGATTTCATTGGCATCGTGCTCCACCCAGCCCGGTTTCGGGAAACGCTGGGTAAACTCCTTCTGCGCAAGGCTTACGATCTGTCCTTTCTGATCAAACAGAATACAGCGGTTGCTCGTTGTGCCGGCATCAAGTGCCATGATGTATTTTCCCACGTTTAAAAATCCTCCTGTCTCACATTTCAAGAAGAGAGCCTGACAGAATCCACTGCCACGCTCTCTTCCTTTTCTTTGTATGTATCGTATCACAGAATTCTTTTTCTGTAAATCAAATCGTGTTTTTCTGCAGCAATTTATGCCGTAATGATCTCCAGCAGCGCACCGCGCAGATCGTTTGAAAGTTCCATGCTCTGCAACTCTGCAGCCAGAATTGCTACCTTTCCGTCCGCTTTGTGAAGAAGATTTGCGATCTGCTCTTTGGTGATGTAGCTGATTTCGGCGTGCAGCAGCAGATCCATCGCACGTGTCATGACATCGTTCTTTGCAATCTCCGTATCTTCCGGCAGACAGATTGTCACGGTATCCTGTGGTTTTACATCTGCCACTGCGATAGCAAGAAGTCCGTCTTTCTCTTTGACTTCTGCATCCGCTTCCACGCCGTTTACAAAGACCTTTGCCTCTTTTGCACTACTTCCACCGAATTCTACGCAATATGTTCTGCTTTCCGGAACAAGGCTCTGATTGCCCTCAACCGGTGCAATTGTAAATTTTCGTGCACCCCATTCGAGCGTCATCGGCGTTTTTGCACAGTCATTCTTCTCATACGCCATGGAAGTATTGTCATCCTCGTACAGAATAAATGTATTATCTGCACCCGCATAAACGCGTACCGTCAGCTCATCCGGGTTAGATTCTACATCCAGCGCACTGATCTTCTCTGTCATCGGGATGATCGCACCTGCTTTCGCAAGAACCGGGATTTCCTCCAGCGTACGGTACAGATCCATACTTCTGCCGCCCTCATAAATCATTCCGTTGAAGAAATCAAACCAGGTTCCCTCCGGCAGCCATACCTTCGTCTTGGCACGCTTCAGCTCCGGAATGCATTTCGTTGTCACCGGTGTTACCATCAGCTCACTTCCGAAGAAGTACTGATTCGGTGCCTGATTTTTGCCCCAGAAAACCGTCTCCGGGTAATCATAATACATCGGAACAACGATCGGTGTATCTTCTTTCCATGCACGGTAGTTCATCGTGTACAGATACGGTACGAGTTTATGACGCAGACGAAGGAAATCATCCATTGTGCTGCGCACTTCCATACTGAAGTTCCAAGGCTCTTTTCCACTGAAGGCACTGTTAGAGCTGTGCAGACGGTTGATCGGAGAAAAGACTCCGTACTGATACCATCTTGCTTCAAGCTCATCGTCACGGTAGCCAAGCATATGGCCGCCGATATCATGACTCCACCATCCGTAGCCGATGTTGGAGGCTGTGCTGGTAAAGTATGGCTGGAAATCCAGGGATTCCCAGGTGATGTGGGTGTCTCCGGAAAATCCGACCGGATAGCGGTGGGAGCCCGGTCCTGCATAGCGGGAGAAGGTCATCGGACGTTTTCCGTCTCTTCCACTGTCAAGAAAATGATAGTGATTCAGCATCCACAGCGGATCAAGACCCTCGATCTTGGTACTCTGTCCCTGCTGCCAGTCAATCCACCAGAAATCGACGCCCTCTTTTTCCATCGGATGATGGACTTTTTCGAAATATACATCGACAAATTTCGGATCGGCAATGTCAAAATTGACCGGCTCTTCTTTTTTTGCATCCACTCCCATAGCTTCTGCTACTTCCGGATAGCAGTCCTCATACGCACGAATTCCGTCTGCCGGATGGACATTCAGTGTTGTCTTCATGCCGCGTGCATGGAGTTTTCCAAGAAAACGCTCCGGATCCGGGAAGAGTTTTTTATTCCAGCTATAGCCGGTCCAGCCGCTGCCGTATTTCGGATCCACATCGTCTACACGGTGCCAGTCCATATCGATAACAGCAACCGAGAATGGAACGTTCTCTTTGTCGAAGTCTTCCATCAGTTTCATATAAGATGCTTCACTGTAACGCCAGTAACGGCTCCACCAGTTTCCGAGTGCAAATCTCGGAAGCATCGGAGTTTTGCCGCAAAGGTGATAAAAATCCTTTAATGCCAGGCGGAAATTCCAGCCATAGCCGAAGAAGTACAGATCCTGCACTCCTTTCTTTCTCGGGGTCACCCAACCGTCCTCTGTCATCAGAAGCGACTTCGAATCATCCAGAACAGCGGAACCAAACCAGGACATGATACCAGGTTCCAGTTCGCATGCTCCGTTGACCTGATCAAGCGTACGGGCCGTTCCTCCAAGATCCTGTGTCGGATCTCCGTAATGCCATGCCGGTACAGAACTGATGCCGACTGCCGTTGTTTTGCAGGAAAGTCCGTTTGCAGAGAATGCCTTTTTGTTGTAATTCAGCTGCAGATACTTTATGCGCAGCTCCAGCTCATCGCCTGTGTCTTTGACGGAAAATTCCACTGCTGGAAAATCACGGTTTACAACCGTCTGGGATGCTGCATCGATAAATTCACCGTCCTCACTGTATTCCAGCCGAAGAAGATGCTCTGTCAGTACTGTGATACGGTATTTATCGCCTTTTATCACATTCTCGGGATTTGCAAGTGGATGTGTCTCCAATTTCAGATATGGTTTCATATTTTGTTTTTCCCTTTCTTATCTTACCAGTTCTTGCCCTATTTTGAGAACGGGAATCTGTGACAAAAGTCCGTTCTGCCTCAGATTCCTCTGCATTTTTTATTTTGTCTCCAGAACAACCGCCTCATACGCGCGCAGTTTTCGTACCCCCGCTGCCGCGCCGTCCTGCGGATAGTTGCTGATCAGTACCTCTGCTCCCGCAAAGGTTTCCGGAACCGTGTATTCCTGCTCCTCTTTTGTAAAATTGCACATCACGAGGAGTTTCTGGTCGCCTAAGGTTCTGGTATATACATACAGTGCCTCGTCCTCCGGATCGAGCAGCTCGTACGTTCCGTAAACCATGATATCCTTCTCTTTCCGGAGATGAATCAGTTTCTTGTAATAATTGTATACAGAATCCGGATCCGCCATCTCATTCTTGGCATTGACGGTCTCGTAATCCGGTCCGACCTTGATCCACGGTGTTCCTGTGGTAAATCCTGCCGAAGCGGTATCATCCCACTGCATCGGAGTTCTTGCATTGTCTCTTCCGCGCAGGTTCAGGTAGCGCATCATGTCGTCCGGCGCTACTTTTCCGGCACCGGTCAGCTCGTGGAACGCGTTGATGCTCTCAATATCGCGGAACTCGGACAGATCGTGGAACGGAACATTCTTCATGCCAAGCTCATCGCCCTGGTATACATACGGGGTACCCTGCATCATATGAAGGCAGGTTGCCAGCATTTTGGCACTTACCACACGGTATTCCGGTGAATCATCGCCGAAACGGGACAGGCAGCGCGGCTGGTCGTGGTTTCCAAGGAAGAGGCTGTTCCATGCCTTGCCCTCAAGCTCCGTCTGCCATGCTGTCATGACGCGTTTGAAATCTTTGAGCGGTACGCGTTTGTCCGTCCATTTGCCGTATGTTCCGCTTGCCAGATCTACCAGCTCGAACTGGAATACCATACTGAGCTCTTTGCCGTCTGCGGATGCATATTTTTCTGCCTCCTCGATCGTGACACCGGCACACTCACCAACCGTCATCAGATCGTATTTGGAGAGGACTTCCCTGTTCATCTCCTGCAGATACTCATGAACGTGCGGTCCGTTTACGCAGCCGGAATCACCGTAGAGTCCGCCCTCCGGAATTTTTCCGTCCGGCAGCCCTTCCGGTTTGGAGATCATGCTGATAACGTCCATCCGGAAACCGTCAATGCCTTTTTCACACCACCAGTTCATCATATCGAAAACTTCTTTTCGAACCGCCGGGTTCTCCCAGTTCAGATCAGGCTGTTTTGTTGAGAACAGATGCAGGTAATACATCTCTGTCTGCGGATCGTATTTCCATGCGGAACCGGAGAAGCAGCTTCCCCAGTTGTTTGGCTCTTTTCCCTCTTTTGCATCACGCCAGATATAATAATCGCGGTATGGATTGTCTTTCGATTTGCGGCTCTCCACGAACCATTTGTGTTCATCTGAAGTATGATTGACAACAAGGTCCATGACCAGCCTGATGCCTCTTTTATGCATCTCCGAAAGCATGCGGTCAAAATCCTCCATTGTTCCGAACTCCTGCATGATTGCCCGGTAATCGCTGATATCATATCCATTGTCATCGTTTGGTGACTGGTACACCGGAGACAGCCAGATAACATCCACGCCAAGATCCTTCAGATAATCCAGACGGGATGTGATACCATTTAAATCTCCGATACCGTCTCCGTTGCTGTCCATGAAGCTGCGCGGATAAATCTGATACACTACGGCTTCTTTCCACCATTTTTTGTCCATTTTTTTACCTCCTTTATTTCATCCCCAGAACGTGTCTGGTTCTTTAATTCTGTCGTTTGCAAGCACATTTTACCATACCTCACGGTGATTTTTCAATAGTTTTGCGCAAAACCAGCAGTTTCTACAAGAGTTTTTCTGTAAATTTGGTAACTATTTACTTCGTCAGATCTCTTACCGACTCCCTCTCCACCAGCGTTGTCGGCAATGGCGGAATATCTTTTTGTACCGGCTCATCCTGGATCAAGTGCATCAGGACTTCTACGGCACGGCGTGCTTTTCCATCCACCATCTGATGCACGGTAGTCAGCTTCGGCCGCGCAAGTGTCGCATAGGTAACATCATCAAAGCCCGCAATTGAAATTTCCTCCGGAACCTTTATTCCCCTGTTCTGCAGAAAGTTGGATGCTTCAAGTGCATAGTAATCCGATGAAAAAAAGAGCGCTGTCTGTTTTTTGAAGAACGGAAGCATCTCCTCATATGCCTTCTCCCTCTGCTCTGGATTCCACGGGATCACAATATGGCGACTTTCAAAGTCCTCAATTCCCGCCTCCTCCATTGCCTGACGCACACCGAGCCACCGATAGTGGTCAACCCCGAGATCGCAGTCGGATAAAAAGAGAAATTTTTTATGTCCCTTTCCAATCAGGTACTGACTCATCTGGTACGCACCGCCGCGGTCATCCATCGTAATGGAGCGGACTCCAAGTTCCGGCGGGAGATACTGATCAATGGTTACCAGCGGTTTTCCGAGACGTTCCGAGAGCTCTGCAATCTCCTTTTCCTTCAGAGCCATCGCAATCATGCCGTCAAAATTCCAGCCGAGCGCCTGCTGCATAATATCGTCCTGCTCATGGCGCGCAACCAGCATCATATAGTAGCCGTGTTCCCGGATCTGATACTCCAGATTTCCGAGCATTGCCGACACAAAGGGATCCTCAAAGGAAGATGCATTTCCTTTCTTCATGAAACCAAGCGCCACACCAATGAGACCGGAGCTGTTGTTCGCCAGCATGCGCGCGCTGATACTCGGCACGTACTCCATCTCCTTTAAAATCCGGTTGATTTTCTCGACCGTCGCCTTTGAGACGCGCCCTGTCTTTCCGTGTATTACATTCGAAACCGTCGTCGGGCTGACCCCTGCGCGGTCTGCTATATCTTTGATTCTAATCATCGGTTCTCTGCCTTTCCTTTTTCTTCACAATTTTCTGAATTCTGTTATGTTTATTTTACCAAGACGGCAAAATGTTTACAACTACTTTGCATCGGCAAACACTACAAAATTATTACATTTTCTTAAACGATATGTAAGAAAATCTCCATCCCTCCTTCATTTACTTTCCGCCGGTTCCGTGGTAAGATAGGATGACAGAAAAAGTTCACCTTTTTTCTGTAAGAAAGGACCTACACATCATATGCGGCTTGCATTTACAAATTTTTCGATAAAATCTCCCACTGGCAAGAAATCCGGCCGTTTTTTTCTTGCCCTTTTTCTGGGTATTTTTCTCTTCCTCGCTCATCCCATACTCTGTCAGGCTGGTTTTGCCTCCAGTACGCCGTTTACCGGTGCCTCCTGGGAACTGGTCGGGGAATATCCGATTCTCGGCAGCAACGGCGCGGTGCAGTCCGTCTGTGCGACGGAAGATTATATCATCTGCATCGAAAATTTTAATGATCTGACGACAGAGCCGGACGTAGTCTCTGCCTACTATAAAAATGATACAGACGCAGACGGAAATCCCGTTACGCAGTATTCCCTCGCGCATCAGGTAAGGGACGCAGACTTTGCTCACGCAAACGGTATGGCATACAATCCCGTCACACATGAAATCCTCGTGAGCGGCTACAGCAGCCCGGATGCTTCCAATTACGGATGTATCTTCCGCCTCGACCCGGATACTCTCGAGCAGAAAGAGCGGATCCAGCTCTCGACAAGCTACAATATTCTCGGTATTGATTATCTTCCCTCCACCGGCGGCTATCTGATCCAGACCGATGCGGACGGCGGCTACGGCTTTAAACTCCTCGATGCCTCACTTCAGATAGTGGATGACTGGGGCACGTATCCCTTCGATTTTTACATGGAAAATTTTCAGGATCTCTGTGTTTCCGGCGATCTCTTTTTTCTTTTTCCGCTGACGATGCATCTCGGAATCGGAAACTTTATCCAGACATACTCGCTCTCGCAGAAAACACTGCTTGCGGACGACACGGTTGATTTTGGCTTTTCCGACGATATCACCATCAATGAACCAGAGGGCCTCTGCGAGACAAATCCTGGGGAATTTATTGCGATTGTAAACGTAACAAAGGCAGATGGTGGACGGTACGTGCAGTTCTACCGCACCCGGGTGCCGTATCTGTTCACGGTTTCCACTTCCGCGGCGGAGCATGGCTCGGTGTCCGAGGGCGGGGAAGTTTCCCGCGGAGAGGAAAAAAACCGTTTCCTACACGGCAGACGAAGGCTTCCGGCTCGCGAAGCTCTCGGTGGACGGCTTGTATCTGCCGGTGACGGAATATCCGGACAGCTACACATTTTCCGATATCCAGAAGGATCATACCCTTGCCGTAACGTTTGAACCGGTTCCGACGGCGACACCGACGCCGACTGCCACTGCGACGCCGACCGAAACACCGGCCATTTCCAAAGCACCGGCATCATCCACGGTTTCCTTCTCATCTGTGGCTTCCCATTTCGCAGCGTTCTGGAAAGGCACTGTGCATGCCGCTTCCTGGTTCCGCCATCTTGCCTCGGCCGGTGCATCCCTTTTTGCCCGTATCCGGAAGGCAGATCCTGTTTTTCTGGCGATGCCGTTTGTCCTTCTCGTTCTGATTCTGCTCTTTGTCCTCCGCCTGCGGTATGTCCGCCGCATCCGGCGGGAGCGGTCGCGGAAAGCGCTGGAACACAGAAGAAGAACGTACGAAGAACTGGTCAGAGAATTTACGGAAGATCCGAAGGACGAAGAGGTTTCCATCGATGAGCTACTGCTTACAATTGACGAACTGCAGAAGGAAGAACAGAAAAACACTTAAATGAAACGTATTCACCAGATCAGGAATTGATCTTCTCGGCACAAAAAAAGTATCCCGTTCCTTTTGGGGAAGCGGGATACTTTTTTATTTACACGGGCAACGAGCTAAAGTCCGTGCTTGTTTTTACTCTTCGTAATCGAGTGCCGCACGCTCCGTTGTGTACGGACGTACATAGGTGTCTGCTACTTTTACGTGCTCTGGATGTTTTGCATATACAGCTACATCCTCTGCTTTTTCCAGGGTTGTGACAAGTGCCATATCATGGGTGGAAGATGCAAGCGGTGCTTCTACAAAGTCAACCGTCAACAGTCCCGGCACTTTGCCGACCAGGCTTTTCAGGTTCTCTGCCATCGCTTTTTTCAGCTCCGGTTTCTTTGCATCCTCTACTTCCGGTTTGAATTTCCACATAACAATATGATGTACCATTGTATTTTTCTCCTTTGCTTTTGTTTTATTGCCAATTCACACAGTTTCTGTGCAAATACCAGCCTTTTGTTACGGCTCTTCGCCTGCAATCCGCAGAATATCCTCAATCTCTTCCACGGACATGTCAAGATACGCGGAAAGCTCTGCCACACTGAAATCCATGTCATCGCCGTCGGAGAGTTCCTCGATGGCGTCTTTTAAGCGGTTTACTTTATTGACTACAGTATTGTCCTTGTGTTTCTGAACTCTGTGTTCTTCCATGAAATCGCTGATCGTCTCACGCACAGCCGCATCAATCGCCTGCTCCGCCGTCTCAGCTTTTACAACGGACTCCAGCGCTACTAAAAGTCCGACATTTCCCTCCTGCACCAGATCCATCAGGAAGAAATCGCGGGTGTGCATTTCTTTTGCGGTCTCAATAACTTTCGGAAGCCAGAGCTGCACGAGCATGCTCTTTGCAAGGGAATCGCCCTCTGCCGCTTTCCGATAAAGCTCTGCCGTTTCTTCCTCCGACGGTGTTTCTGTCTCCGGCAGTTCGTCAAGATACTGCTGTAAGGCACGCAGCTCCTCCTCGGAAAACTCCGGGTTTTTTCATTTTCCTTTTTCGGTCTCCTCCGGCACGACGCCCGGCTCATAATCTGCCACATCGACCTGCTCCATCGTCAGATATTCGCAGACAAAGGTGACTTTCTGCTCATCCAGTGCAAAGTCTTCAAAAAAGTCTCTGACTTCTTTCATCGTTACTTTATTTTCATGGTCTCTGGCGTAGGACAGCAATTCGGAGAGCTTCTCCTGGAACTTTTTCTGTTCGTCCTGCATCTTTTTTACCCTCTCTTTCTTCCGTTTCACGATTCCATTTCTTCGTACATTTTTTTCAATTTGTCCATTGCTTTTTCTGCTTTGAAAAGCTACTATAAAAGCAAACGAAAAACCACATTCAAGTGGAAAGGAGAATCCTTATGAAACAATTTTTTCAGGATGTGAAAAACAGTTTCCTGCTTTCAGCCGCTGTCTCTATTATACTAGGTATCGTGCTGATCGTCTACCCCGTAAAAACGAGTTTGCTGATCTGTTATATCGCCGGAGCACTGCTCCTGTTTGGCGGCGTTGTTGCGTTGATCCGCTACATTGCAAGCCGCGGCGAGCCGTTTTTCTTCCGCTACGATCTGTTCGTTGCCCTGGTACTGATTCTGTTCGGCTGCTTCGTTATCTTTGAAAGTGACCTTGTAATCGCATTCATCCCGGTTGTCATCGGTATCATCCTTCTGGCAAATGGACTGCTCAGCATTCAGAAGGCGTTCAACCTCAAAAAAACAGGGCTGGAAAAATGGTGGCTTGAGTTCCTGCTGGCTCTTTTAACCAGCGTTCTCGGCATCATCATCTGTACCAATCCGTTTGATGCCGTTGCAACCACAAACATTTTCATCGGTATCTGCCTTGTCTACAGCGGCATTTCCGATCTTGTCACCACCTACTACATGGGCCGCGCAAAACGCCGGATCAAAAACGTCATCCAGACCGAGATCAACCAGCAGAAAATCCTGCACGATGACAATGTGATTGATGTGGATGAGGACGAGCTTCACTAAAAAACAGCTTCTTCCATAAAAATCTTCTTTCATACGAAAAACCGGAACCCGGCACCGCTTTCAAACAGCGGCTCCCGGGTTCCGGTTTTTCTCTGTATTTCTTTTTTTATTTATTCCTCGTGTTTGCTCAGTACTTCCATGCCTTCTCTTAACTTCAGGCGGATCTTTCCAAGCTCCAGACCATTTGCGCCGAAGTACAGCTTCAGGTAGTGGTTCGGGCCGAAGAAGAAGCCAAGGTCTCTCGTCTCTTTGATCCACTCACCTTTTGTTCCGCGGATGCTGATCATAGTTTTTACGATATTGTCGATGTACACGGTTACCGGCAGCTGTGCGAGGTCTTCCAGATCGGATTTCATCTCGATTTCGATATCGTACGTTCCCATCTTGTCAGCCAGAATCGTAACACCGCATACTTCACTGTTTCCTTTTTTCGTGTTCCATGCGGATGCGTCAATCACAACATCTCCCGTTGCCGGATCTGCCTCGTATGTTACAAGATCTGCTGCAACGAAATCGTTGTCGCCCATCTGCTCCTGTGCTTCTTTCTCTTCCTCGCTGATGCGGTCCAGGAACCGTAAGATGCTTGGAGTTCCAAGGATGAAATGCAGGACATTCATCGCATTTCTCTGCAGGTCGCCTCTTGTGATCTCGCCGTTTTCCAGTGCCTCTTTCACATCGTCCTGTCCCATATCGGAGCAGTCGGTGCATACCATGAAGACATCGTTTCCGGCAGATACCATCGGTGCATGGGTTGTTTTGGTTGCTTCATATCCCTCACGGTTTGACATTGCCCACCAGTCAGTCATAACGAAGCCGTCGTAGTTCCACTCGCCGCGCAGAATCGTGGTCAGAAGATCGTAATTTCCTGCAGTCCAGATGCCGTTGACCGGTCCGTAAGTGCTCATGATGGATCTTGCGCCGCCTTCTTTGACTGCGATTTCATATCCCTTCAGATAGATTTCACGCAGGGCACGCTCGGAAACAACGGCGTCCACATGATGTCGGTTGGACTCCTGGTTATTTGCACAGAAATGTTTGATGGTTCCGGTTACATCGGATTTTTCCATACCAAGAATCTGTACGGCACTGATCCATCCGGTCAGGTACGGATCCTCGGAGATATACTCAAAGTTACGGCCGTTCAGCGGGTTTCTGTGAATATTCATACCAGGTCCGAGCAAGGCATCGACACGGTTCTGTCTCATCTCGCGTCCTGCCATCTCGTACAGATCTTCTACCAGCGGAAGGTCAAACGTACAGCCAAGCAGGGTTCCGTTCGGCATGGAGAAGGCTCTCGTTCCGCAGTCAAAGCGGAGTCCGGACGGGCCGTCGGTACAGCAGGCTGCCGGAATACCGAATTCCTGCAGTTCCGGTGTCAGGCCGCCGAATGCTGCTGCGGTTCCCGGAGTAACCTTCGGGCTGCACATGCCCTCGCCGCGGAAGATGCAGATCAGATCTTCATCGGAAAGCTGTGCCACGAACTCTTCCATCGTTACTTTCTTATCCAGGACATCACCGAGCTTGTAGCCTTTGTCACCGGTATAGGTGATCGGCTCCATGCGGTTTTCTTTCATGCGCTCGATCGGATCTACGGTGCGCAGAGGAGCTGCCTCATATCCCGGTTTTAACGTTCCGTCTTCGCCCGGAACAGCTTTCATGCGCTCAAATGCTTCTACCGGAGCCATAGCCTCGGTCAGGATCTCAACCACTTTGAACGGCTGCTCGTATGCACCGGCAAAGGCTGCGCTTCTGACATCGCTTCCGACGTAGAACTCATAACTGCCCTCTTCGAGTACGTAGCAGGATTTGTGGCCGGTTGCACCGCTGTCATCGTAGGATGCAAAGCTCTCTTTGGTCACATCGATCGTCAGCGTCTCTTTTGCGCCTGGTGCAAGAACACCGGTCTTTGCAAAACCGACGAGTGCGCGGGATGGTTTTCCAAGAACACCCTGCGGAGCTTTTACATAAACCTGAACAACCTCTTTACCATCCGTTTTGCCGGTATTTTCAACGGTTGCCGTCACGGTTACATTGTCAACATCTTTCTCTTCTGCCTCTGCGGTCACGGCAAATGTCGTATAGGAAAGACCAAAACCGAACGGATACAATACTTTCTCTTTTGCAAAGGTCTCAAAGTAGCGGTATCCGACGTAGATATCCTCTTTGTACTCATTGCGGGTCAGATCGCCGAAGCAGCTTTGGGACGGATAGTCCTCGATATTCTCTGCAATCGTGTCGGTCAGCTTACCGCACGGATTGACTCTTCCCATCAGTACATCGGCAACACCGTTTCCGCCTTCCTGACCACCCTGCCATACATAGAGAACAGCTGCCGGATTGCACTCTTTCACCCATTTCATGTCGATAATGTTTCCGACGTTCAGCACAACGATTGTCTTGCAAATGCTTGCTGACTTTTTCTACCATCTCTTTTTCAGTATCGGTTAAGAGATAGCTGCCTGCCTCATTTTTGTTGTCCTGATCCTCACCTGCGGTACGGCCTACAACAACGATGGCTGCATCGGCGCCTTTTGCACTCTCCACGATCTCGTCGGTCAGCTCCATCTCTTTTTGGGACCACGGCACCTTGCCCCAGCCCTGTCCTTCGTCGTACGGATTTTTCTCGATCCATTTTTCGTATGTTCCAAGAAGATTCTCGTCGAGTGTAATGTCTTTTTCTTCTTTTAAGGCATCCAGAATACCGACAACGTATTTCGTATTGACAAGACCGCCGGAGCCAAGTCCGCTCTTATAATAGTGGAATGCAATTCTTCCGAAAACAGCCACTTTGTCTCCTTTTCGAAGCGGGAGTGCCTCATTTTCGTTTTTCAGAAGTACACAGCCTTCTGCCGCTGCCTGACGGGCCAGTGCTGCATATTTGTTGAAATCCAGTGGTGTAAATTTTCCCATTTTGTTCCCCTTTCTCCTGTATCCTTTCTGATCCGACAAGTGCCGGGACACCTGATACTTCCGGGTCCCGGCACCTGTTCTGGTCTCTTGTCTTTTATTATCTCGTATTCCTGGCTTTTTTTCCAGTTCTTTTCTTATCTTTTTTTCGTCTGATATTGACCTTTTTGTTCCTGTCTTATCCGATCAGTCCCTGGACAATTAATACCAGAAGCAGCAACGGCAGAATATAAGAAAGATAAACCCGTACCCAGTCCGGCACTTTCAGGCCCCCGCCCTTATTTGCCTCTGCCTGGTAGTTTTTGAAGCCCCAGCCCCATTTTGAAGTACAGAACAGAAGGTAAATCAGAGAGCCGACCGGCAGCAGAAGGTTGCTGACGATAAAGTCCTCAAGATCAAGAACGGTGCTTCCTGCGCCGAGCGGCTGGAATCCGGACCACACATTGTAGCCGAGTGCACACGGCAGGGATCCTAAGATCACCAGAATGCAGTTGATGATGGCTGACTGTTTTCTGGAAACGCCGAAAATCTCAGAAAAACAGCACATGATATTCTCAAATACAGCGATGATGGTAGACAGCGCCGCAAAGAACAGGAACAGGAAGAAGAAGCTTCCGAAAATCCGTCCGCCCTTCATCGAGGTGAAAATGTGCGGCAGCGTCATAAAGATCAGCTTCGGGCCGCTGTCCGGCTGTACGTTGTAGGAGAAGCACGCCGGGAAAATGATGAGGCCTGCGGTAATCGCTACAAACGTATCGAGCGCTGCAATGCTGACTGCCTCGCCGAGCAGGGATTTTCCGCCGTTTAAGTAGCTGCCGAAAATCAGCATCGCGCCGATACCAAGGCTCAGCGTAAAAAATGCCTGGCTCATCGCGTTTGTGATAATGTGGAACAGTCCCACCTGTTCGATCTGCTGCATATCCGGCACCAGATAGAATTTCAGTCCCTCTTTGGCACCCGGCATCGTAAAGCTGTAAACCGCAAGGAAAATCATGATGACCATCAACACGATCATCATCACCTTTGTAACACGCTCCACGCCGTTCTGCAGACCCACCGAACAGATCAGAAAGCCTGCAATTGTAATAATCAGCATGGTAATGACAAGAATCGACGGAGATGAAAGCATCTCGTTGAATTTTCCGGTTACGGCGTCGCCTGTCAGGCCGCTGAATTTTCCGATTAAAAAGCTGTAGAAATAGTACAGCATCCAGCCTGCAACGACGGTGTAGAACATCATCAGCAGATAGTTTCCGATGAGGGCAACGTATCCGTGGATATGCCACTTCTGCCCTTTCTTTTCCAGTTCCCCATACGCGCGCACGGTACTCTTTTTGCTTCCTCTTCCGATGGCAAGCTCCATCGACAGAATCGGAACTCCCATGATGGCAAGGAACAGCAGGTAAAACAGCACGAAAATGCCGCCTCCGTTGTTTCCTACCATATACGGAAATTTCCATACATTTCCGATGCCGATGGCACATCCTGCCGAAAGCAGAAGAAAGCCAAGGCGCGATTGGAATGTTTCTCGTTCCATTTCTTTTTGTTCCTCCCTTTTTTCTTCCATACTCCCGGAATTTCTCCGCAAGTACATCTTCGTACAAAACCAAGACTTCAGACAGCACCGTTCTGCCGTTCTTTCCGGTATGCCGACGGCGAGATTCCCATATGGTGACGGAATACTTTTCCAAAATAGTTTCCACTGGAAAATCCGGTTTCTGCTGCAATCTCTTCCACACTCTTTCCGGTATTCAAGAGCAGCGTCATCGCTTTGCGAATTCTCGCTTCCTGAAGATACTGCATGGGAGAAACGCCTGTTTCCTCCCGGAAGCATCTCGTAAAATGGGCAAAGGAAACCCGGCTCTGTTCTGCCAGCTGTTCAATCCCCTGCACAGATGCGCAGTCGGTATCCATCTGCCGTATCGCTTCCCGAACAAAAAAATGTGTCTGCTTCCGCTCCGGACGCTGTACCTCCCGCAGAAGAGAACAAAAAAACTGATACAAAAACACACCGCATTCATACGGTTCCGACCGGTAACCGTTTTTCAGTTTTCGATGCATCTGCAGTGCAGTCCGAATTGGCTCGCTATCTGCATCCGCATAAAAAACATCTCCTGTTTTTTCAAACAGTCGTTCTGCCGCATAGGACACTGCACTTCCACGAAAATGAAAATACAGAAAAATCCATGGTTCTTCGGATTCCGGATGCAGATAATATCTGCTATTCTCCGGAATCTGACACAAAAATCCTCTCCCGGGACGCATTTCATACGTTTTTCCGTTTTTTTCAAACCATCCTGTTCCCGAAAGCGTATACTGCATCAGCCATCCGGAATATGTTCCGCGGTCTGTATTATGAAATGCATACGGTTCCTTCCATCTCTTTTCCACCCCGCCGTCCAGCAGCAAAAACGGAGCGTTCGGCCAGTGATCCAGATCCAGGATTCCATATACTCCGATCAGATCTTCCATCAAAAAATTACCTCTTTTATCCGGTTTGTCTTCTTGTTTTGCACTATGTCCTTTATTATACTTTTCTTATCAGAAAAAAACAAGCATTGCTTTAGAAAGGAGTTTTTTCTTATGCATCTGACAAACAAAAATACATGTGCACCAACCCCACCGATGGGCTGGAACAGCTACGATTACTATGATACAACCGTGGACGAGGCTGCGGTAAAGGCAAATGCCAACTATATGGCAAAGCACTTAAAAGCATATGGCTGGGAGTATATTGTAGTGGATATCCAGTGGTATGCAAAAAAGGCCGGTTCCATGCGCGACCGGTATCAGTATATTCCATTCTCTGAACTGGAAATGGACGAATACTCCCGTCTGCTGCCGGATCCCGAACGTTTTCCATCTTCTGCAGACGGTTCCGGCTTTAAACCACTTGCCGACTATGTACACAGTCTGGGGCTGAAATTCGGAATTCACATCATGCGCGGTATTCCGCGAATCGCTGCACATCATCACGGAAAGATCAAGAACAGTTCTCTTGGTGCTGAACACGTTGCCGATCCTACGGTCATCTGCGGCTGGAATCCGGATATGTACGGTGTACGCGATCTTCCGGAAGGACAGCTTTACTATGATTCCCTGCTGGAGCTCTACGCTTCCTGGGGTGTTGATTACATTAAATGCGATGATATCTGTAATACCAACATGCACAAAAATCCGTTTGCAGCTGCGCATGAGATCGAGATGCTCTCGAATGCCATCCAAAAATGCGGACGGCCGATCGTCCTCTCTCTGTCTCCGGGACCTGCGCTCATAGAGAAAGCATGGTTCTATGAAAAGCACGCGAATCTCTGGCGCATCACCGATGATTTCTGGGACAACTGGGCACAGTTAAAGGATATGTTCCAGCGTTGCGAGCTCTGGCAGAGCCACGTCTCTGCCGGCTGTTATCCGGACTGTGATATGCTGCCGCTTGGCGAACTCGGAAAAGGTTTTGCTACAGAACATCATACGTATTTTACCCCGGATGAGCAGAAAACGATGATGACACTCTGGTGTCTCTTCGGCTCTCCACTGATGCTCGGTGCCGAAATGACGCTTCTCGATGACGATACACTGGCACTTCTTACGAACACGGATATTCTCGCGATGCTGCCTCCGTCCGTTCGTCCGCATCAGATCACGCGTACAGACAATGAAGCTGTGTGGTATGCAAAGGATGACACAACCGGAACAACCTACGTTGCACTTTTTAATCTTTCGGATGCACCGCAGACGGTTTCTTCCACACTTGCCGATGCAGACTGCCCACTGGAGTCTGTTGCGGCGAAAGAACTCTGGAGCGGTAAAGCACTTTCTTTAAACGGCGGTTTTTCTGCTTCTCTTGCTCCGCACGCCTGCAGCGTATGCCGTTTTGAAACACGATAAAACGATCATTTCTTAAAACAAGCAGCAAATCATGTCCTGCCCGGGACCAAAACAATGGTTTTTCCTCCGGGCAGGGCATTTTTATGCTCTATTCATACCGCGCAATCTCTTTCCGCAGCCGCTTCATAATCCGTTTTTCCAGCCGCGAGATATACGACTGGGAAATCCCGAGAAGATCCGCGACTTCTTTCTGCGTTTTCTCCCGCCCCTCTGGCATATTGATGCCAAACCGGAGTTTCACGATCACCTGCTCCCGCTCAGAGAGCTTGCTGATTGCGCTTCCCAGCACGCGATGTTCCGCCTCCTGCTCGAGCCCCTGATAGATCACATCCTCCTCCGTTCCGAGGATATCCGACAAAAGAAGCTCATTTCCATCCCAGTCTACATTGAGCGGCTCATCGATCGAGACCTCCATCCGTGTCTTGTTATTTCTCCGCAGATACATCAGAATCTCGTTCTCAATGCACCGGGACGCGTACGTGGCAAGCTTGATCTTTTTTTCCGGATTGAACGTGTTAATTGCCTTGATGAGGCCGATGGTTCCAATCGAAATCAGATCCTCCACACCAACTCCTGTATTATCAAATTTCTGTGCAATGTAGACGACGAGACGCAAGTTGTGTTCGATCAGCTCGCTCCTTGCCGTCTCGTTTTCCGGATCGGAAAGCCCCGCAATCGCATCGGCCTCCTCCTGTCCTTCCAAAGGCGCCGGGAGAACATCTGTGCCCCCGATATAAAAAATTTCCCCTGTCTGACGAAATACAGCCGGCACGGACCGCGGCAGCATACGAAGCCGGAATCCGTTTGGCAGTGCAGCCTGCAGCATACTTCATTCCTCCTGTCCTTCCATGAGATCTGGATGCAAAATTATTTCATAGCCCCTGGGAGATGAACTATTTTCTCCGCCAAGCGCAATCAGCGGTCCGCTTATGTGCCTGGCTGTATGTTCTGTCACAAGAATCATTTCCGAGATCCGGATCACCGGCAGAAAGCCCCGGCCTTCCAGTCCGCGAAACGGTATGTAACGGGGCTGCAGCGCAAGAAGCCGTTCCGGCTCCGGCACCGTCTGATGCTTTGCAAGCGCCGCAATCCCTGTCCGCATTTCGTCCGGGAACAATTCGAGTATCACAGTGTACGGTACGACCGAGACCGGCTTTTTGGTTGTGGCATCCCGCAAAGTATTGCCCGTGTCGTACAGTCCTTTTACTTTTTTCCATTTCCCATTCTGCACAAGCTGTACCGTAACCTGCCTGGCGTGTTCCAGGAGCATCTCCTTTCGGATCTTCAGCAGGAGGAGTGTTCCCGCATATGCGGCACTCCCGGAAAGAAGAAAAAGAAAAATTCCCCTTCCCGGCATCAGCTCCCGGAACAGGCGGTATGCACTGCCGATCAGAAAACCGGACAGTATATAGCCTGCCATTCCCACCACAAGATCCCGTACTGTCGTGATTCTGCAGCCAGATTTCACCATCCCTGTTGTAATTCCGATTCCGACCAGGGCGAGCAGCGCACCCGGCAGATACCGTGCAAACACGGCATACAGCACCGCATAACCGGCGCCGAGCGCGGCTGCCGCAAAACTCCTTCTTCGCGTGGCAGATCGTTTCAGAAGAAAGGAGGAAAGGCGCAGAATAGTATAATTCAGCAGAAGATTCTCTGCAAAGAGAAGATCCAGAAAGATCTCATAGTGCAAAAAAACACCCCCTGCGCCTTTTGCATGGTCTGAATTTCTAACAGACCCTATTATAGACGGAAGGGGGTGAATTTTTTGTCGTTTTCGGAAGAATGACCTTCTTTTTTGATCAACAAACTTCGACACGCCGCAACATTTTCGGTCTGCGGCGTGTCGAGGTAAATTCGTTATTTGCTTATTATTCTTTGCTTATCTGCGGTTTCTTAAGAAATCCGGGATCTGGATGTCCTTTTTCGGAACATTGCTTGTCATGGTCTGCTGAGCCTGTACCTGCGGCTGCACCTGAACCTGTGGCTGCGGCTGTACCGGAGCGGAAGCTTTCGGAGCAGTGTGTACCGGAGCGGCTGCCTGTGCAGAGAAGCTGCTGCTGGAAAATGCGCTCTTTCTTGCATCTGCCGGCTCTTTGCGGGATACGCTTGCCTGTTTCGCCGTTGCATCGTTGAGACCTGTTGCGATAACGGTGATCTTCGCTGTATCGGTAACAGAATCATCATACATAGCACCGAAGATGATGTTTGCATCCTCTCCAGCCAGATTCTGTACGTAACTTGCAGCATCGTTTGCATCCATAAGGGAGATATCTCCGGAAATGTTGATGATAACGTGGCTTGCACCCTCGATGGTGGTCTCAAGCAGCGGACTGGAAACAGCCTGCTGTACAGCCTCGAGCGCTTTGTCGTCGCCCTTTGCCTCGCCGATACCGATGTGGGCGATACCCTTGTCGGTCATAACGGTCTGAACATCTGCGAAGTCGAGGTTGATGAGTGCCGGCAGGTTGATCAGGTCTGTGATGCCCTGTACGGCCTGCTGCAGAACCTCGTCTGCTTTCTTTAATGCCTCCGGCATGGTTGTCCGGCGGTCTACGATTTCAAGAAGTTTGTCGTTCGGGATCACGATCAGGGTATCTACGTTTTCCTCGAGTTTTTCGATTCCCATCAGCGCATTGCTCATACGGGTTCTTGCCTCGAATTTGAACGGTTTTGTTACAACGCCGACAGTCAGAATGCCCATTTCTTTTGCAACGCCTGCTACAACCGGTGCTGCACCTGTTCCGGTTCCGCCGCCCATACCGCAGGTGACGAATACCATATCAGCGCCTTCCATGATCTGTTTGAGCTCTTCGATGCTCTCCTCGGCTGCTTTCTCTCCAACCTCAGGTTTTGCTCCTGCGCCCAGTCCCTTGGTCAGCTTCTCGCCGATCTGGAGAATGGTAGGTGCCTTACAGAGGGTCAGCGCCTGTTTATCGGTGTTGATTCCAACGAATTCAACGCCGCCGATGGATTCCTCCACCATTCTATTTACAGCATTATTTCCTGCACCACCTACACCGATTACGATAATCTTTGCAGATGATTCTGCCTCATTTGTCATGATCTCTAACAATTTCAACTTCCTCCTTTTGATTATGAACTGCTGTCTATCTCAAAATAGTCTGATATTCTGATGGTCATACATAAAGATATAATATAATTTCTTCGGAAAATAATCAACTGTTTTTTTCGTATTTCATAAAAAATTCAGGATTATTGCGTTTTTTTGACGGCTTTCCTTTCCTCTTATACATCTTTCGAGAAGACAAAGCTGCTGTCGCCGTCCTTGTAATCCTCCATATGGAGTTCTCCGGAAAGACCGGAAAGGCTCGGCAGGATTGCTGCTACGCGCGTCATCTTTTCTTCTAACGCCGTATCGGTTCCAAGCAGAATCCGCACGGTATCATAGTAATGCAGAATAATTTCGCTGTTCTCATTAAATTCCACACTGTCCGGCGTGATATTGTATTTCTCCGTCATTCTCGTAAGTGCGAGCATGGTGCGGAAAACTGCCGGTTTTTCAACCGGGAGCTGCTTGTTCACGGTCACATAGTCAAACGTAAGTCCTGTTACAAGCGGAACATCGGAAAGGGCCGGCTGAAAGTCTGTCGTTGTCACACGTGCACTTTTAATCGTATCCGCCGAGAGCGCACCGTCGGACGTACTGCTTTCGGATGCTGTGCCATCGGATGATACGCTTTCGGATGCAAGCGACTCACTCGTAAGAGATCCATCCGCACTCGTTCCATCGGAGGCGGTTCCGTCGGAAGGCTCACCCTCCGCAGGTGTTTCCTGCTCCTCGTCCACGCACTCCAGCACGATGCCGTTCTTGTCAAAATAGACCTTCTGGCCTTCGTACTCGACATAACCGACCACTTTTTTCTCATTTACCTGGATGCAGATGGTGTCATAGCTTACAAACGTAAACTCCACGGAGTTCATAAAAGGAATATCGCTCATATCAACCTTCGAATGAAACGTCGTAAGAAGCACCGTGTTTTTCATCCACTTGTCGTCCGCGACCATCTCTTTGATTTCATCTTTTGTATACCGGGTGTTCCCCGCCACCTGGATATTGCGGATTTTGAACACATTAAAAAACAAGGCACCTGCAAGGCCGACGCCAAGCACCACCCCGGTCAGAATCCGTATTTTTCTGTTTTTCTTCTTTTTTCTGTTTTTTTCTGTCTCATATTTCTTTTTCTACGATAATCTTGGCTCCGAGTTCCCGGAGCGTTTCTGGAAACCGTTCATACCCCCGCTCAATCAGTTCTGTCTGCCGGATTGTGGAAAATCCTTCTGCGGCAAGCGCCGCCGATACGAGTGCCGCGCCGCCCCGAAGATCCTGGGAAACAACTTCTGCACCGTGCAGACGGCTTTTTTCGGCCGTCAGCCATTTTCCGCAGATCTGCAGCGTACCGCCCATTTTCTGCAGCTCCTCTGCCGTCCGGAGGCGGTCCTCAAATACATTTTCACAGATACAGCTCTTTCCTTCCAGCGTCATCGCTGCCGCCAGATACAGCGACTGCAGATCCGTCGGAAAACCGGGATATTCCTCTGTCTCCACGTACGGAACAGCATGCTGCACGTTTTTGCTGTCTGCTACCAGTGTACCACTCTTCCTTGTATATTGTCCACCTATTTTCTGATAGAGGGACAGAACCGCCCCCATTTCGTCCAGCGGCGCGCCGGAAAGCGTCAGGTGCCCCCGCGTCGCCGCGCCCATCAGAAGATACGTCCCTGCCGCGATCCGGTCACCCGGAACACGATACCGGCAGCCGGACAGCAGTCTCTTTCCCTGCCTTCCGTAAACGGTAATCTGCTCCGTCCCCTCGCCGGTAATCTCCGCTCCCATAGCCTTAAGAAACCGGCAGAGATGAACCACTTCCGGCTCCCGCGCACAGTGCTCCAGCCTTGTTGCACCTTCCGCTCCGACAGCAAAAAGAACCGCATTTTCCGTCGCCCCGACACTCTTTTTCGGAAAGCAGAGCACGGCTCCTTTCGGATGATCTGCCTTTGCCCGAATGGTGCCGTCCTCCTCGAAGACCTCGGCTCCCAGAAGCTCCATTGCCCTCTGATGCAGGTCCGTCGGCCGCTTTCCGATCCGGCAGCCGCCGGCCCCTGCAAGGTATGCCTCCCCTGTCCTTGCAAGAAGACTTCCCAGAAACAAAAGAGAGGCGCGCAGTCTCTTCGAAAGCGCTCCCTCCACACGGCTTTTTTCGATCTTTTCACAGTTCAGGTGGAGCGCATTCCTCTCCCACCAGACTGTTCCGCCAAGGCTTCTTACAATCTCCGCCATATCCTCCACATCGGAAATCTTCGGGCAGCCTTCCAGCACGACCTCCTCTTTTGTCAGAACCGCCGCCGCGATCATGGGAAGAACGGCATTTTTGGAACCCTGGACTGTTACCGTTCCGCAAAGCCGCCTTCCGCCGAGAATCTGATATACTCCCACCTGTTCTCTCCCATCCGGCCTCTCTTTTTACGGTATGCATTACACTCCCGTTTTGTTCCCGTTCTGCAGCGCTTTTCCGCCTTTTTAATCGGTGTCCCTCGAGACCGACAGGGCAAGCCCCATCTCGCCGAGCAGAAACAGCACGGAGGTGCCGCCGTAACTGATAAAAGGCAGCGTAATGCCGGTATTCGGAATCGTATTTGTCACAACCGCGATGTTCAGGATCACCTGAAGCGCAATATGCCCCATAATTCCGCCCGCAATCAGTGCTCCGCCAAGATCCCGCGCATGGATCGAAATAACCATCAAGCGCCAGATCAGCACCGCAAACACGGCGATCACCAGGCAGGCGCCGAACAGTCCGCCCTCCTCACAGATAATCGAAAAGATCATATCATTCTGCGCTTCCGGCACAAAGCCAAGCTTCTGCAGGCCTTTTCCAAGCCCGCAGCCAAAGATTCTCCCGCTGCCGATCGCATAGAGTCCCTGAATGGTCTGGAACCCCTTCTCGTACGCCTCCGGGTTGCGCCAGATGGCAAGGCGTTCGAGGCGGTAGCTCTCCATCATCAGAAAAACGGCAATAAACCCGATGCCGGCGCCTCCGATTCCGAGAAACGGCAGGTAGCCCGGATGTGAAATAAAGATCAGAAATGCACAGATTCCGAGCAAAATAATCGCCGTACTTAAGTTATTGCTTCCGACAAGCGCTGCAATCGGCAGGGTGCACAGCACCGCCTTTGTCATAAACCAGAGACTGTCGGACCGGCCTTTCGTGTGCTCCATCACCCAGGGCAGGAAGAGAATCACCGCCATCTTGGCAAATTCCGAGGGCTGGAACGATAAGGGGCCAAGCTTTAACCACCGCTTCGAGCCGTTGTACTCACTTCCGAAAAAGAGCACCGCCGTCGAGAGCGCAAGGGAAGCCGCATAAAACCACGGTGCCAGTGCAAACAGCCGCCGGTAATCTATTTTTGCAACCGCATACATACCGATCACACCGAGCGCACTTGCAAAGAGCTGCTTCTTGAAATAATAAGCCGGGTCATGGAATCTGACCCGGCCGTTATACGCGCTGGCGCTGTACAGAATCACAAGGCCAAGGCCAAGCAGAATCCATACCGTCACCAGCAGCGTCCCATCTATTTTTTTCTCTTTTTCCTTCCGCATCCGCGCCACACCCGCCGTTCGCTCTTTTTCAGCTTATGCGGGATAGTTTCCTGATATGACGTTTTTACAGTGCTCTTACGTACTCCTTAAACAGCTCACCGCGCTGCTCATAGCTCTTAAACTGATCCCAGCTTGCGCAGGCCGGGGAAAGAAGAACCGCATCCCCTGCATTTGCCTTGTCGTGGCAGATCTGTACGGCTTCTTTTAAGTTGTCTGCCATGATAATGTCGTTGAATCCGACGTTTCTTGCCGCTTTTGCGATCTTCTCTTTCGTATCTCCGATCAAAACCAGGAAACGTACCTTTCCATCGAATGCCTGAATCCACTCTTCGTAGGTGGACTGCTTGTCGTAGCCGCCGCCGATCAGCAGAGTCGGGCGGTTCATCGCCTGGATGCCTTTGATGGCCGCATCCGGATTCGTTCCCTTGGAATCGTTGTAATATGCCACGCCGTCCTTCTCGCAGACATACTCGATGCGGTGCTCTACCCCTGCAAACTCCTGAATGACTTTGCGGACAGTTTCCATCGGCACGCCTGCATGAAGTGCCATCGCAGAAGCAACCATGACGTTTTCAAAATTATGTAGGCCGAGCAGTTTTAAGTCGTCGGTTCTGGTCAGAAGCTCCGTCTCGCCGTTCTTTGCAATGCGGATTTCGCCGTCCTGATAATAGATGCCGTCCTTTAACGCACGCAGACTCGAGAAGTACATCACCTGTACTTTCTTCTCTGCCATCAGTTTCTCGCCGAACGGGCGCAGGATTTCGTCCTCATAATTCAGCACACAGAGATCATCCATCGTCTGATTTTCGGTGATACACTCTTTCACGCGGATATACTCTTCCATCGTGTGATGGCGGTTCAGATGATCCTCGGTAATGTTTGTGATCGCACTTGCCGCCGGATGGAACTCTTTGATGGTTTCCAGCTGGAAGCTGCTGATCTCGGCAACCGTTACGGTATCATCTGTCGTGTCGAGTGCCGCGGATGTGTACGGGGTTCCGATGTTTCCGACCACTTTTACTTCCGGCTGATATGCTTTCATGATCTCGCCGAGCAGCGATGTTGTGGTGGTCTTTCCGTTAGTACCGGTAATCGCAAGCACTTTTCCGCGGCTTACCTGATACGCCAGCTCCACTTCACCGATGACCGGGATCTCTTTTTCTTTCATTTTAAGGACAACCGGCAGATCCGTCGGAACACCCGGGCTTAAAACGACAAGATCAAGGCTGTCGAGCATCTCCTCCGGGAGCTCGCCTAAGACAACTTCCACGCTGTCACGGCTCTCTAATTTTTTTAAGATTTCTTCTTTTTCGAGTTTGTCATTTCCATCGTAAAGAACGACAGAAGCACCTTTCTTGTGCAGCAGCTCCTCCGCTGCAATTCCACTCTTTCCGGTTCCGAAAACCAGTACTTTTTTTCCTGCGAAAATCATGTTTGATTACCTCCATATTTTAAAGCCCCATCAATGCGATCAGGCATAGTATCGCTGTGATTGTAGCAAACACCGTCACAATCTGTGTCTCCGACCAGCCCATCAGCTCGAAATGGTGATGGATCGGCGTCATCTTGAAGATCCGTTTTCCCTTCGTCAGTTTGAAGAATGACACCTGCAGGATCACAGAGAGAATCTCCATCATATAAATGAATCCCACAAGCGGCAGAAATAAGGGGAGACGTAAGAAACACGCCATTCCCGAGACGAAACCGCCGAGTGCCAGACTTCCGGTATCGCCCATAAAGACGCGGGCAGGAAATACATTGAATACCAGAAACCCCAGCAGACTCCCGATAACCGCAAGCGGGGACGGGGAAACACCGTTTCCGAGGCCGATCGATGCCACGGAAAAGAAAACAGCATTTAAAATCGTCACACTCGCCGCCAGTCCGTCAAGGCCGTCGGTAAAGTTGACACCGTTGACCGTTCCAAGAATCACAAAGGCGAGAAACGGAATCGTAAAAATCCCTGCGTCCAGCTCTTTGCCTGGAAGGAACGGAATGCGCATCCGGAGGGAAATTCCGGAAAAACGCGCCAAATACCACAGAAAGACTGCTGTAATCACTGCCTGCAGTGCCATTTTCTGCTTCGGGTACAGCCCGTCGCTGCGGTGCAGCACGACTTTCAGATAGTCATCGAGAAAGCCGATCAGGCCAAAACCAAGCGTCAGAAACAGCACCGGAACCACTTCCGCTCCCTCTTTCCGGAAAAGGAGGGAAACTGCGGTAAACGCCGCCAGAAACATCACGCCGCCCATCGTCGGGGTTCCCGCTTTTTTCTGGTGGCTCGGCACACCCTCTTCCCGCTCCTTCTGCCCCGCTTTGACTTTTCGCAGAAACGGGATCAGAACCGGCCCCAGCGCCAGGCTGATGCCAAAGGAAAGAAGAACCGGCAGGATCATTTCTCTTTTCATAGACGCACCTCTTCCTTTTTGTACGGATTGTGTACGGAACAGGCATGTCAAAATATTTTCTCCAGCCTATTCAGTATATAGCTTTTTGTTCTGTTTCGCAACCTTCTTTTATAATCCAAGTTACGGTTCGCTCAGCAGTGAAACACTTGCTGTTTCGCTGCGTAAGAAAGTGATTCAGGTGTGAGCAGCCCTCCTTTTGCGAAGCAAAACTTTAAATGAGGGCTGCGAAGGACACAATTCTCAGGTTTCCTGAGAATTGTGTCCAATACCGAGATACGGAAGTACATTGGAAAAGATATCGCGGATCACCGGCGCGCAGATCGTTCCGCCGTAGTAGACGCCCTGCGGATTGCGGATAATGCAAAGCCCCAGCACCGTCGGATGCTCCGCCGGGGTGAAGCCGAGGAATGAGGAAATATAGCGGTTGGCGCTCCGCGGAAGTGTCTGCGAAGTTGCCGTCTTTCCGCCGATGGAATATCCCTCGAGGTACGCATTCTTTCCAGACCCTTCTGAAACGACGCTTTCCAGAATTTCGCGCACCGTCCTGGAAGTTTCTTCCGAAAGAACCCCTTCTTTTTCCGGAAAATTCAGATGCTTTACAACATTTCCTTCTTCATCGAGCACATCCGTTGCGACATGCGGCGTCACCATTTTTCCGCCGTTGACGAGCGCAGAGACCGTCGCCGCCAGGCGGATCGGCGTGATCTGGAAGGACTGGCCGAATGCCATCGTCGCAAGCTCAACCTCTCCTATGTTTTCCTCCTTGTGCATAATCGTCGATGCCTCGCCCGGCAGATCGATCCCCGTCTTTTCCATCAGGCCGAAATTCCGGAAGTAATCACAGAACTTTTCCACACCGAGCCGCAGCCCCACTTCAATGAACACCGGGTTGCACGAGTTCTGCGCGCCCTGCACGAAGTTTTCGGCTCCGTGTCCCGTCCGCTTGTGGCAGTGGATCCGGCGGTCCTCCACGATTTTGTAGCCGGGACAGAAAAACGAATCGTTCGGCGACACAACGCCCTCCGAAAGTCCCGCCGACATCGTGATGATCTTAAAGGTAGATCCCGGCTCGTACGTATCGTTGATGCAGGCATTCCGCCACATCTGGTTCAGCAGATCCTGAATTTCTTTTTCCGAAAGTCCCGTTGTATCCTGCTGCAGCGTGAACGGATCGTTGAGGTCGAACTCCGGCACATTGACACAGGCATAGATTTCTCCGTTCTGCGGATTCATAAGAAGAATCGAGACGCTGTCCGCCTGTTTTTCTGCCATCGCCTTTTCCGCTGCCTGCTGGCAGTACGCCTGGATATTGACATCCAGGCTGACCTTTAAGTCCCTTCCCGCCACCGGCTCCTGGCGGCTCTCCCCGATGCCGTTCTGCTCAATCCCGCGCGCATCCGTTGTCGTCAGGATTTTTCCGTTGATTCCTTTTAAAATTTCCTCATATTCCACCTCCAGCCCGATGATGCCCTGATTATCGCCTCCGGTGAAGCCGATAACGCGCGACGCCAGCTTCCCTTTGGGGTAATACCGCTTGAAATCCTCATCCACTTTTACCCCCGCGTATCCGTACGACCGGATGGTATCACCCGTCTTCTTGTCCACATTCGTCTTGACACGCTCGATTGAAGACCGCTTCTCCACGCGTTTCCGCGCCGTCTCCTCCGAAATTCCAAGCTCTTTTACCAGCATCGCAATCACCGCCTCCGGCTCCTCGATCTGGCTGTGGATCACGGAAATCGTACAGACCGTGCGGTTTGCCGCGAGAACTTCCCCGTTTGCATCAAGAATCCGGCCGCGCGCCGCCTTGATCCCGCGCTCCCGCTCGTGCAGATCATCCGCCTTCTCGGAATAATAGACGGACCGGAACACACACAGATACACCAGCCGCCCGGCAAGTCCGACCATCATTCCCATGCAGAGTACCCACAGAAGAACCATCTTTTTCCGGTGATACGTTTTGTTTTTACGCATAGAATACCCCATAGCCGAATCCATTATGATAACACTATATGGAAACTGCTATGGGGTTATGTCTTTTGTTTTTTATGTTTTTTTACTCTTCATTGATGAGATCCAGCTCGGCGTTTGTCAGACCGCCGTTCTCGATATTGCTGTTTTCAGCACTGTTTTCCGTATCGTCTTCCTGTACCGGTGCCGCTACGTTTGGATCATCCGTTCCGGTCTCGGAGCCTTCGCCCGTCACACCGTCCGTATCATCCGGGAATACGTTCAAATACGGCAGCAGTTCTGTGTAGATCTCTTTTACGATCTCCTGTGCCAGCACACTGTTCGCCTGATTTTCTACATCCGGCTCGTCCACAATCGCGTAAACAACAGCTTTCGGGTTTTCTACCGGTGCAAATCCGATAAAGGAAACGAGATATTTTCCATTGCCTCGCGGATACTTCTGTGCAGTACCTGTTTTTCCTCCCATCGTGTAACCGGCAACCTTTGCACTCTGGCCGCTTCCATCGGTCACGACTCCCTGGAGGAAACTTCTCATTTTATCGCTGATTTCCGCGGAAACCGTCTGACGCACCAGATTCGGCTCATTGCTCTCAACAACGGCTCCTGTGCTGTCCGTGATCGTCTTCATCACATGCGGCTGGTAATAATTGCCTCCGTTGATCAGGGCGGAAAACGCAGCTGCCTGCTGTACCATCGTCACGGTGTAGCCCTGTCCGAATGTACTCGTTGCAAGCTCGGTCGGTCCCATGGTATCCTCCGTGTGAACCAGGCCGTACGCCTCACCCGGCAGGTCAATTCCCGTCAGACTGCCGAAACCGAAAATATCCTGATAGCGGAGAAATTCCGCTGCTCCCATCTTCTGTCCGATCTGCATCATACCAGCGTTGCAGGAGTTTTTCAGTACATCGGCCGGTGTCTGTACGCCATGTGTTCCCGGATAAGCTCCGCAGCGGATCATCTGCCCTGCAATCGTCTCAAACCCCTCACAGTCAAACAGGGTATCATCATCGATTACATCGAGGGAATATGCCGCCGCCACGTTCATCGGTTTTGCCGTGGAACCTGGCTCGTATGCATCGGAAATACAGTAGTTTTTCCAGATGGCACTCAAAGCCTCCATTGTCTCGTTATCGTTCATCGCATCAATTTCTTCCTGCGAATAGAACGGTGTCAGATCTCTTGGATTGTTCAGGTCATACCAGTCGGAAGAATCCATACCAAGAATCTCTCCATTGTTCGGATCCATCACGACAACGCCGATATTCTTTGCTGCTTTTGTCTGACGGTTCGTCCCAGTGTCCGATTCGTCCGCGCCGTTCTGGACATGAATCCGCTCATTGTAATTCTCGATCGCCGTGCGGATGATCTTCTGAATATTTACATCAATCGTCGTAACCACGTTTTTGCCCGGCTGCGCCTCGATGATCGTCTGTTCCATATCCGCATCTTCGTTGTAATAGCCGAACTGGCGGCCATTCACGCCATTTAAGATACTGGAATAATACCCTTCGATTCCCCAGTCTGCCGTGTCTCCTGAATACGTAAAGCCGATCAGATCGCAGGCAAGTGAATTTAACGGATACGTTCTGTGGTAGGATTCCTCAAACCAGACGCCGCGGATGTTGGCACGGTATGCTTTTTCCGCCTGCTCGTTCTCATCGAGCTCCTTGTTCTTTTTGTCCGCGTACTCGTCCACATAGGTCTCAAACGCTTTTTTCCGCGTCCATCGAGACCTCTCTGGCGAGAACCTGGTACTGGCTTTCTTTTGTCGTTTCGCCGGTCAGACGATCCCGGATATCCGTCTCATCGAGTCCGAAGTATTCGACCAGTGCTGCTACGGTCGGATCGACGTACGGATGGGTATCGTTCTTTTCTTCATCTTTTACCGTCGTATTGGCAAGTTTACAGTCGAGAATAACGTTGTAAACCTTCTCACTCGTTGCCAGAATCGTTCCGTTCCGGTCGGTGATACTTCCCCGCTGGAATGGAATTGTCCTGCTGTCGTAGGACTGCTGCGTCTGGCTTAAAACCTGTCTTTCGTATTTTTCTCCCTTTGTGGCATTCACATACGTAATGTCAATCGCTAAAGCAACAAAAACCAGCATCACTCCCAAAAAGAGTGCTACCAGTTTTCTACTCATACGCCCACTTGTCTTCCGTCTCCGGAATGCCCCGCTTCGTTTTTTATTCTGTTTCTGTTTACTCACGTTTTCACCTATTTCGCATCCGGAACATCCTGATACTGTCTCACATAGCTGTTTTCTGAATCATTGAAATAAATTACCTGGGACTCATCTGCATATTTCATGCCGAGCCGGTTCTGTGCTGCTTCTTTGACTGCCTCAAGATCTTCGGAGGCAACCGTTGTATTGTAATAGGCGTCATTGTCCGCCTTCAGATCGCTCAATTCTTTTTCTTTGCTGGTAATGTCTTCCGCCTGCGTGGTAACCACGGTCTGCAACTTGACATACGCAACACACGCCGCGATACACAGTGTGCAGACAATGGCAAGAAAAACAGCGTAGCCCGCGCTGATCTGTGTCGCCCGTGCCCGGTTTCTTCTTGTCTGGCTGCTCACACCCGATTTCAGAGGCCGTGCTTCTTTTGGTGCTTCCTGCGGCTGTGCTGCAAGACGCCGTACCGCACTTCCGTCCTCAAACGTATCTGGCGTATAACGTTTCGTTCTATCTGTCGAATTTACCCTTCCATCTGCCCGTCTGGCCATAACTTCTCTGTCTCCTTCGTGCCGAGCCGTCACACTTTTCGTTCAAAGACGCGCAGTTTTGCGCTCTTGGAACGGGGATTTGTTTCCATTTCCTCTTCTCCCGGCAAGATCGGTTTCCGAGTTACTACGGTTCCCTTGGACTTCTTTCCGCATACGCAGACCGGAAATTCCGGCGGACACGTACATGGATGCTCGTTTTTTCTGAAAATGTTTTTTACGATACGGTCTTCCAGAGAATGAAAGGTGATGACACAAAGTCTTCCACCGTCATTTAAGAGATCAATCATGCCGTCCAGTGACTCCGACAGAACGGTAAGTTCCTGGTTCACTTCGATACGGATTGCCTGAAAGGTTCTCTTGGCCGGATGGCCGCCCGTCGCCCTTATTTTTGCCGGAATCGAGCGCTTGATGATTTCGATTAACTCCCCAGTTGTTCGAATCGGCGCCTGCTGCCGGCTTACGCATATATTGTGTGCAATTTTTCTTGCAAAACGCTCTTCTCCATATTCATGGAGAATACGCGAAAGATTCTCTTCACTGTAATCGTTCACGACTTCGTACGCGGAAAGAGCATTTCTTTGATCCATCCGCATATCCAGCGGAACATCCTCACGGTATGTGAATCCACGCTCTGCATTATCCAGCTGATAGGATGAAACTCCAAGATCCAGCAGGATTCCGTCTACCCCGGTGACTCCGATTTCGGCAAGACGCGGAACCATATCGCAATAATTGCTGCGGATAATCGTGACCTGGTTCTGAAATGGTTCCAGGCGTTTACCCGCAGCAGCTATCGCAGCTTCGTCCTGATCTATGCCTATTAATCTCCCCGTGGCAGATAAGCGCTCACATATATGACTGGAATGTCCAGCGCCTCCCAACGTCCCGTCCACGTAGATTCCGTCCGGTTTTATCTTAAGGTTTTCAATGGTTTCATTCAGTAATACTGATGTATGCGAAAATTCCATGGTCATCTCCTGTATCCCAACGAAACAGATCAGATCACAATGCCCATCTCTTCCATTGATTCGGCGATGGCATCCATATCATCATAATTGCTGTTTTCGTTCCATTTTTCCTTGCTCCAGATTTCAATCCGGTTGATATTTCCGGTAAGGACTACATCTTTTTCCAGACCAGCAAATTCCCGCAGCGTTGCCGGTACGAGAATCCTCCCCTGCTTGTCCAGTTCACATGACGTAGCACCTGCTACAAAGAAACGGGAAAAAGTTCTGGCGTTTTTGTTTGTAAGTGGTAAGGCTCTCAGCTTCTCTTCAAAGGCAGCCCATTCGTCGTTTGGGTAAATGGAAAGGCATCCGTCCAATCCCTTCGTCAGTACGAACTCTTCTCCCAGCTGTTCTCTGAACTTGGACGGTATGATCAATCTTCCCTTCGCGTCAATCGTATGACTGTACTCTCCCATGAACATAATGAAAACCCTCTTATCACCTGAAATGGCGGTCTCCCCACGCACCACTTCATGTATCGCGCCGCAGCCGGACTGCCACATCCGCTCCACAACGCACCACTTTTCACCACTTTCTACCACTTATGTTTTTATTCTATATCAACTCAGGGAAAATAGCAAGGTCTTTTTTCTATTTCATTTTTAAGATTTTCCCCAAAATGCAACATTTTTATGCGCATTTTCCGCCTTTTTTATACCAATTTTGTATCAAAAAAGAGAAAACCTTTTTTGCCGGTTTTCCCTTTTTCTGTATTTTTATTCTGTTTTTTTCACTGGTTTTATCCTTAAGAATGGGCTGTCTCCCCACCGGATGATAATTTTTTTCGTTTCCATACCACCAGGATGGTACATCCCACCACAAGGCACCCCGAAAGGAGCTGGGAAACCGGAAGTCCCACCACTGGAAGCAGAAGCTGGTCGGTGCGGAGTCCCTCGACCCAGATTCTTCCAAGGCCGTATCCTATCAGATACATCAGGAACACTTCGCCGTTAAATTTTTTTCTTTTCCGAAACCAGAAAAGAAAAAGCAGGACACCCACATTCCATAAACTTTCATATAAAAAGGTGGGATGCACCTGAATATACTCGACGCCGTTTACCGTCACCACATGATCCCACATTTTCTGTGTGATTTCATTGGCACGGACCGCGGAAACCGGAAGCTGCATTGCAAACAGGTTGTTAGTGTAGTCACCGAATGCCTCACGGTTAAAGAAGTTTCCCCACCGTCCCATAATCTGACCGAACACGATGCTCATGCTCGCGGTATCCATCAGAAGGCCGAAGTTCTGTTTCTTCTTTCTGCTGTAAATCACCACCGCAATGCAGGCACCGATGATGCCGCCGTAGATGGCAAGTCCGCCTTGGCGGATGTTGAAAATACTCAAAAGATCATCCTTATAATAGTCCCAGGCAAATATAACGTAGTAAATCCGCGCCCCGAGAATACCGGCTGCGATGCCGATCATCGCAAGATCGAGGTACTGCTCCGGGTTCTGCCCCGTCCGCTTTGCCTCTCTTTGGGCAATCCAGATCGCAATCATCATACCGGTTACGATCACGATGCCGTAATAGGCAATGGAAAATCCGAAAATACTGATGTTTTTTCCCACATAATCGAGATAAATCCCGAGATTGGGAAAATTAATTTCCATATCCATAACTTATATTCTCTCTTATTATTACTTATCAAACGTTGAAACGGAACAGGATGACATCGCCGTCGCGGACAATGTAATCTTTTCCTTCCATACGCACAAGGCCTTTCTCTCTTGCTCCTGCGTAGGAACCGCAGTCGAGCAGATCCTGATAATTGACAACCTCGGCTTTGATGAATCCGCGCTCGAAATCGGTGTGGATTTTTCCGGCTGCCTGCGGTGCTTTTGTTCCGACTTTGATGGTCCATGCACGGGTCTCATCCTCTCCTGCTGTAAGGAAGCTCATGAGGCCGAGCAGACGGTAGCTTGCTGCGATCAGTTTTTCCAGGCCGGACTCGGTAAGACCAAGATCCTCGAGGAACATTTTTTTCTCATCCTCTTCGAGTTCGGAGATTTCTGCCTCGATCTCGGCGCAGATGACGAATACTTCGCTGTTGTGCTCTTTTGCATATTCGCGGACGGACTGTACATAGGAGTTGTTTGCACCGTCGTCAGCGAGATCATCCTCTGCTACGTTTGCTGCGTAGATGACCGGTTTACTGGTCAGCAGGTTGTACTCTGCGATCCATTTCTCCTCGTCCTCGTTCTGCAGCTCCATCAGGATGGCATCTTTTCCGTCCTCGAGCAGTTTTTTCAGACGCTCCTGGAATTCGAGCTCTTTTGCTGCCTCTTTGTCCATTCTTGCAGATTTTGCAGTTTTGGAAATACGGCGCTCGAGTACCTCAAGGTCGGCGAAGATCAGCTCAAGGTCGATGGTCTCGATATCACGGAGCGGATCAATGCTGCCGTCTACGTGGATAACGTTCGGATCCTCGAAGCATCTGACAACGTGAACGATAGCGTCTACCTCACGGATATTGGCAAGGAACTGGTTTCCAAGTCCCTCTCCTTTGGATGCACCTTTTACAAGACCTGCGATGTCAACGAACTCGATGACAGCCGGTGTTACTTTCTTGGACTGATAGAAATCTCCGAGCTGCTGCAGACGCTTGTCCGGAACCGGCACGATGCCGACATTCGGGTCAATGGTACAGAACGGATAGTTTGCGCTCTCTGCTCCTGCTTTGGTCAGGGAATTGAAAAGTGTACTTTTTCCGACGTTCGGAAGGCCCACGATACCTAATTTCATAGTAATCTATATCTCCTTTGTTTTTATTTTTCGCTTCTTTTTCTGTTCGGGTTCCTTTTTATGCACAAAAAGAGCCCAATGCAACTATAAATTATAGCACACGGGCTCTTTGATTTCAATGGATTTTAATCTCTTGACTGTACCATCAGAAGAATGCCGCCCTCGTACGATACATGCGCGGTCTCCTCGACGATCTCATTGCTCACGCACAGACCACCCGAAGTATTCGGCAGATAGTGATGGTCGAGCGGGTAGGCGAAGCCCTCCAGGGTGATGGATGCGACTTCCTTTTCCAGCGGGAAGAACGAAACGTACTTTCCGAACTGCTCTTCTTTCCGGATTTCAAACGAAGTTTCCACCGGAATCGTAATCAGATTGCGGCTGTCCACGATGTAAGCCGGAATTTTCTTCTCCCATGCCGTTTTCAGGTTCTGCACAATACTTAAGAAATGGTCGAGTCTTCCCCCTGTTGCTCCGAGGATCGTGATTTCACTGCTTCCCAGAACAATCGCCTGCTGAAATGCGATGTCCGTGTCCGTATTGTCCTTCATGGGATTAAATTCCCGGATCGGTGCGACATGGTTCTCCTTGTAATAATTTAAAATCTCCGGAGATAAACTGTCAAAATCTCCCAGAATATACGTCGGCATAATCTGGTAATGGTAGCAGAACTCCAGTCCCCGGTCTGCTGCCAGGATAATATCAAACTGCTGTTTCTGAAGATATGGGAAGGCAAAATCCGGTTCGATCATCCCTCCCGAAATAATACATGTTCTCACGTTTCCCTGCCTCTTTTTTCTGTCTTTTTGTATCTTATTCTGCCTTTTTGCTGTATGAAGAAATTTTTTCCTGCAGCTCGCGCACGTTCTGCTCGATGTTGCTGCCAAATACAGCAGAGCCTGCCACGATGATGTTGGCACCTGCCGCAAGGACTTCATCGATGGTCGCGCGGTTGATGCCGCCATCGACCTGAATGTGCACATGCGCCAGTCCTTTTTCATCCAGCATTCTGCGGAGCGTACGGATCCTCTCCGTCGACTCCGGGATATACTTCTGGCCGCCGAAGCCAGGATAAACGCTCATAATCAGAATCATTTCTACCTGATCCATCACGTCCGTAACCGCAGAAAGCGGCGTATCCGGATTTACGGCAACTCCGGCATCTGCGCCTGTTTCATGAATCTTTTTCACGGTTTCTGCCAGATCGCGGCATGCCTCCGCGTGAACCGTGATCATATCCGCCCCGCAGCTTTGAAATTCTTCTACGTACCGCTCCGGGTCCTTTACCATCATATGGACATCAAAATACAGACTGCTTTCTTTTCGGATCGACTTTACCACCGGCATTCCAAACGAAATGGATGGTACAAACATTCCATCCATAATATCGATATGAAGCCACCGGCACTCTGCTTTCTCTACCCTTTGGATCTGTTCTCCGAGACGGTTGAAGTCTGCGGATAAAATAGAAGGTGCCAACTGATATACTCGGCTCATGCTAGTATCTCCTCTTTTCCTGTTCTTTCAGTTCTTCATAGAACATGGTATAGTTTTCAAATCTTTCTTTGCTGATATTTCCCTGTTCCAGTGCCTCTTTGACGGCACAGCCCGGCTCTTTTCCGTGGATGCAGCCGAGGAAACGGCATTTTCCTTCGTACGGATGAAATTCCGGGAAAAAGTTTTTCAGCTCCTCTTTTTCCATATCGGTTGTATAAAGCGAGCTGAACCCCGGCGTATCGCACAGATACGTCTCATGGTCGATCGGGATCATCTGGGAATGGCGCGTCGTGTGTTTTCCTTTTTTCAGCTTTTTGCTGATCTCTCCGGTCTCCATCTGGATTTCTTTCTGCATCCGGTTTGTGATCGAAGATTTTCCGACGCCGGACGGACCGGCTACCACCGTTGTTTTCCCTTTCAGGTATGCTTCCACTTCCTGCATGCCCTGCTCTTTCGCTGCACTCACCGTAAAGACACGGTAACCGCAGTTCTCATAGACGCTTCGCAGATGGTCTGTGTAATCTTCCCCCGCAAGATCTCTTTTATTGAAACAGATTGCCGTCGGAACGTTCTGCTGTTCCATCATCACAAGAAAACGGTCCAGAAGCGTCAGGTTCGGGGTCGGATTTTCCAGCGCAAAAATCACAAGCGCCTGATCGATATTGGCCACTGCCGGACGGATCAGTTCATTTTTTCGCGGCAGAATCCGGGTCATATTTCCTGTTTTTTCCGCTTCATCCAGAATCTCGATTTCCACAAGATCTCCGACGAGCGGTTTCTGGCCTTCCTTTCGGAAAATTCCTTTTGCTTTGCACTCATAAATGCCGGATTCTTCTACGTCTACGTAGTAGAATCCGGCAATTCCTTTCATAATCTTTCCTGTCATACTCACCCTTCACTCAACGGAACCGATTGGTACTGTGCAATTGCCTGATAACTTCCGCTCGAATCCATCTCATAGAAGACGATTCTTCCGGTAGAAGAAGCAGACGATGAAGCACTCCAGTTGGTGTTGACAGAATACGGCCAGCTCGTAATGGCCTGTCCGTCCATGATGGTGATGGAGGTCTCGTTTCCGTTCCCATCATCCTGGATCAGCTCAATTTTTGCAATACCACCCTGATACTGATCCGGCGCACTTAAGGTCTGGCTGCAGGACCAGGTAACATCCGTAGCGGTATTTGCGCCCGGCTCTGCCGGTGTCGGGGTCGGTGTATTCTCATCCGGCGTCGTTGGCTGTGCACTCGGGCTATTGACATAAATCGTAACGTCAGAACCTTTCTTTACTTTGGTTCCGATTGCCGGGTCAACCTCCATGACTTCGCCCTCGGCCACCTTGCTGCTGGTTCCTGTTTTTTACAATAATATTGAAATCGCTCAGGATTGATTTTGCTGTCTCCTCATCCAGGCCGATTACATCACGGATTGCAATTTCTTCCGCGTCCTTGGATCCCTTGCTGATCACCAGCGTAACGGTAGATTCCGGCGCAACCTGACTTCCCTCTGACGGGTCAACGGAAAT
>ENA-OQCW01000060-OQCW01000060.1-human-gut-metagenome-genome-assembly--contig:-NODE-60-length-81382-cov-28.234349_pt1 | contig 81382 bp, 61 predicted proteins | sample MGYA00242767_ERZ504593 | MGnify/ENA primary metagenome ERZ504593 (study PRJEB26092, sample SAMD00036307) | human gut metagenome | host: Homo sapiens | study: EMG produced TPA metagenomics assembly of... | reverse complement strand
GTTCTCGGGGTTGCCGGCGTAGGTCAGCTTGTCCAGGACGGTGACGTGCACCTCGGGGTGGTTGTCCACGACGTAGTGCACGAAGTTGCTGCCGATGAAGCCGCAGCCGCCCGTGACGATGATGTTCTTAGGTTCAAAAATCTCAGACATGAAAATCCAATCTGAAGCATGTACAGCTTCTTTAGTATGCCGCAGGAAGTGACGCCGCGACACTATTCAACAAAACTATCGGACATTTCGGCATGCGATAAGAGCCATAACCTTCGCAGAATTACTCCCCCTAAAAAACGCCTCCGGAATACAGTCTTTGTCGTACCGGAAGACCGAATTCCCAGTTTTATCGCGTAAGTACTTATAGAAGAAGTCCTCCCAGCTTTTAAACTTTTCACTGTCTGCAAACGCTTCTGGCTCTTGCAAAACCGCCTTAACATCTAACCCTGAAATTACGCCGGAGCTCAGCAGAAGCCACTCGAATGACTCGGGAAGACAAACCGTAACAGTATCGCGATGAATGTCTTGCAGCTTAAGGACGCGGTCCGCATAGCACCCAAATGCCGCTCCGTCCGCGACAACAAACACGCGATCGTCGAGATGCTGATCCAACCAGCCCAAAATCGCGCTGTTCGTCATGGCCGAAGCACAGGTAAGCTCACTGTCAGCGAAATGCCGTTCAAAGAACTGGAAACCAGACTTACTATCCTCGCATAGAAGGATAGAAAAGTCCTGTTTTGGCGCCGACCGGGAAATAGCATAACGATGATTCCCGCGATCTTGATAAGCAGGAACGAAAGAATGGTATTTTCCGCTCGTCTTAATCTTGTAAATCTCATCCACGCTATACGGAAGATTGGGGAAATCAGCCCTTGAGATCAGCACGAAATAATTCGAGGAATACAGCACATGATGGGCAAACTCATCAGAATGGATCTCTTTTAAGCCCTCATCGACAAATACAATCGAGTCATGAACGGACGAAAGCTGGTTTCGCCAATCATAATCGGTCAGGGCGACACAGGGACAATCGCACTGCAAGGAAACACCCGACTGCTCGCCCGTTCGCATGTAGTCTGCGACCATGTCAAACAGTGTCGTCTTACCCGTGCCGCTATCGCCACGCACAATAGTGATGTTCCGCTTGATGGTAAATGTGTACTTGGTTCCCCTGCGGCGGGAAATCTTAACGAGATGCGAACCGTTCATAAGCAGCACCTACAGATACGGAATCGACTCGTGAATCAATTCGGCCATGTTATGAACGATTCGGCCGCTATTCACGACTTTGATTTTAAAATCCTCGCGACCAAAGTCCATCACATGATAGAGATTCACAACGAGCTTGCGGTCTTTCGCCATGTCGAGAATCCACTTGGCACAGTTGTCACCACAGGTAGAAGCGTTAAAAATATGCTTACGATCAAATCTCATAAGCAGCAGCGTTTTCACGCCACCAGAAAGCTGGAGTGGGGAGATGGATCCAAGCACGGGGCTTTCGATGACGTTTTCGGAGACAACATCCGATCGATCGACATCTTTAATTATCGAGACTGCATAGGGATCCGTAATCCAAGAAGACCGGTAAGAGTTTTTGAAATATGTCGCTGTGTTGTAAATCGCTTCTGGCATATCGCCAAAGTAGACGCTTAACACATCCACTCCCAATCATATTGTCTTTATGGTCAACGTAATCATAACGAAAGGGGCCACCAGATAAACGGTGACCCCAAAAAGAAAACAAGCTGGCGCTAGTACTCGCGCGGGCTGTTGACAATCTCGCCGGCGGCGACCTTCTTCAGGTGCTGCCCGTAGACCGACTTGCCGTAGGCCTTGGCCGCCTCCTCCAGCTCCGCGGTCGTGATCCAGCCGTTCTCCCAGGCAATCTCCTCGGGCACGGACACGGGCAGGTCCTGGGAGTGCTCCACGGCGCGGACGAACTCCGCGGCCTCGTGCAGGCTCTCCATGGTGCCGGTGTCCAGCCAGGCGTACCCGCGGCCGAGGGTCACGACGGACAGCGTCCCCTCCTCCAGGTACATCTGGTTGAGCGTGGTGATCTCCAGTTCCCCGCGCGCGGACGGCTTGACCTCATGCGCCTTGGCGGCGACGTCACCCGGGTAGAAGTACAGGCCGGTGACGGCGTAGGAGCTCTTGGGCTCGGCGGGCTTCTCCTCGATGGAGACGGCCCTCCCCTCGCCGTCGAACTCCACGACGCCGAAGCGCTCGGGGTCGTCCACGTGGTAGCCGAAGACCGTGGCGCGGCCCGACTCTGCGTTCTGGACGGCGCGCGTCAGGTGGCGCGACAGGCCGTTGCCGTAGAAGATGTTGTCGCCGAGCACGAGGGCGCACGGCTCGCCGGCGATGAACTCCTCGCCGATGGTAAAGGCCTGGGCCAGGCCGTCCGGCGAGGGCTGCTCGGCGTAGGAGAGGTTCACGCCGTAGCGCGAGCCGTCCCCGAGCAGGCGCTCGAAGTTGGGCAGGTCGGTCGGCGTGGAGATGACCAGGATGTCCCGGATGCCCGCCAGCATGAGGGTGGACAGCGGGTAGTAGATCATGGGCTTGTCGTAGACCGGAAGCAGCTGCTTGGAGGTCACGAGCGTGAGCGGGTACAGGCGCGTGCCGGACCCGCCGGCGAGGATGATGCCTTTCATGTAGTCCTCCGTGTCATATAACTCATTTTGTTACGACTTATATAATAAACTCTATCGGTCATATCAATTAAAAATATATGAGCGATACCCATTGAACAGGGCATCTAATTGCCTCGGCACGGAAAGAGCGTCAGGAACAGTGAAGATTTACATCGCAGCCCATAAGCACTTTGACATTGATGCACAGGCGCCTTACCAGCCGCTCTTCGTCGGGGCAAGCTCCATTCCAACGAAAAATCGACAAGCTGGATGGCTGTACGACGATCAAGGCGATAATATTTCCCAGAAAAACAAGCACTACTGTGAGCTTACCGGCCTCTATTGGATATGGAAGAATTCTCCTGAGTCGATAGTTGGGCTCACGCATTATCGAAGGGCATTTGAGTCCCCCAACGACTCGAAGCAGATGCTCAGAGACTATGAAATTGAGAACATTCTTACCAAGCATGACTGCATTGTTGCAGCCAAAGAACCCTGCACAAGCTCAATCGGGTGCAACTTAATCACTGTTGCTGAGCAGTATAGAATGATCCACTCTTCGACAGATCTGCTACAGGCAAGGGAAATCATCAGGACGAAATGCCCTAGCTACTTGGATGCTTTTGATGAAGCAATTTGTGAGGAGTGCTCTTTTTCGCCATGCAATATGTTTATTTGTAAAAAGGAACTGATGGACAGATATTGTAAGTGGCTTTTCAAAATTGAAAAACAACTTGATAAGCGAATTGACTATATAAGTGGTCGCGATAGCTATCAACAAAGGATGCCTGGCTTTATCTCAGAACGACTATTCAATGTCTTCCTTAAAAAGGAAGACATAAGATGCTATGAATGCCGCATCTTTAACCCAATAAATAAAGAGGCCCTCACGATCGATCAAAGCGCGTGGCCTCAAAGGAGACCGCAACTTACGTGCGCTTGCTCTACGAATGCAATATTTAACGGAGCAGACTATTCATCTGTATTTGATTATTCCTTTTATGTAAATCATTACGAGGATCTATTCGATAGATATAAAGACGACCCCCATGGAGCGCTGGAACATTTCATTGCAATCGGCATTAACGAACATCGAGTTGCGCATCCTCATTTTTCTATTGGCTCTCTTCTGAATGGAAATCCCGATTTAAGAAGTAAGTGCAGTGGAAATCTCGAAGCAACGCAAATGTATATAGCGAATCCTAAAGAGTATATGCATCCAATTGGGTATGAAAACATTCATCCGCTAGACGAGCAAAGCAATTCGACTACGGCCACATGGCATGAACGTCGAATTACAGCAGCGCGCATCCGATACCAAGAAAGAATAGAGAGGCTACCCGTACTGGGCTAATTCAATGTAAGAATAAACCCTAGATCAAAGTGAAATAGCACAGACATCTTCAGTGCAACGGAAAGGTAAATTGAAATGAAAATTAACATGGATTGCATTTGCCGCGGAAGCGGGAAGGTGTACGTTCTTCTAAAGAATGTTGAGACAGATGCATCAAATATTCAGGTGACAGCAGCAAAGAGCGACGGAACGACAATACCAAGCTCAATCTATCCATACGAGTCAAATAACAATCAATACGTCATAGTTCTTCCCGACCTCGGAACTGGTGATTGCGATATTCAGATTAATGATTTGAATGCGCAATATGCCTACGATGCCATTAAAATCAGCTTTGGCACGGCAAAATGGGCGTCAAGATTAAACTACAAAATTAAGAATGATTTGTCCCATTCCATTAGGAACTATGACGATAAGCATGACTTGGATGTAGCAAGCATGCGTTTTCACGAGTTTATCGAAGATGGAGATGAGGCCATTCTTCGCTGCTCAGTAAAACTTCCTCAGCGCAACGACAACAAAATAGCCATCAGCTGCTTCGATACTTCGATGAATCGTATTGAGATCGAGCCGATCACCACCGATGACATTACGATTCCCTTGTGGTTTGCCCCCAATAAAAAACGGCGCGAGATTCAATACTCGGTCCGAATCCCAAATAGCACAAATAGGCTAATCTTCACAATCGAAGACGACAATCACCCGAGCTTTAACAGCTTCGCTGTTGTGGACAACGAAGAGCTCGAAAGGCTGCGCATTTTAACCACATCGAAGATGAAACCTATTTCGATTGATCCATCTGCATATCCAAAATGGCTCGAACAACACAAGGCAAGCTCGGCGATGCTCGAAAAACAATCGATGGTTACCTTCAAGAAAATGCCTTTGTTTAGCATCGTCGTTCCCCTATTCAACACACCCGATAATTTGTTCAGGGAAATGGTGGAATCAGTTCTTAAACAGAGTTATGCGAACTGGGAGCTTGTGCTGGTCAATGCAAGCCCAGATAACAGTGCGCTTGTGGATATGATCGAAACCGCTAAGAATAATGACGCTCGCATTAAGGTGATAGAGCTAGCGAGCAATTCCGGCATTTCCAAAAATACTCTTGCCGGAACAAAAGAAGCGAATGGAGATTTCATTTGCTTCTTGGACCACGACGATACTCTTGAGCCCGCGGCGCTTTATGAATATGCGCATGCAATTAATGCTGAAAACAATACTGATCTTATTTACTGCGACGAAGACAAACTGTTTGCCAATGGCAGCTATGGTGACCCATTCTTTAAGCCAGATTTAAGCATCGATTTACTACGAAGCGTTAATTATATTTGCCATTTTCTTGCAATCAGAAAGACACTATTCGATTCTCTGGAGTACGGCGACGAGCAGTACGATGGAGCCCAAGACCATGACCTGACGCTTAAGGCGATAGAAAACGCACGAAATGTGGTACACGTGGCTAAAATTCTTTACCACTGGAGAATGACCGAAAACTCAACTGCAGGTGACCCGAACTCAAAGCTATATGCATGGGATGCTGGCGTCAAAGCCGTACAGGCCCATTTGGACAGACTTGATGTTTCCGCAAAGGTTTACCGTGGAAACGACCCCTTCACTTATAAAGTTACCTATGCAGTTCCAGATAGTCATCCACTTGTATCAATCATTATTCCGACAAAGGACCATCCCTCTGTTCTCGATACGTGCATTAAGTCGATCATTGAACGCTCAACGTACGATAACTACGAAATCGTCATCATTGAAAACAACAGCGAGAACCCAGAAACATTCGAGTACTACTCTAAATTAGAAAAATGCTATCCCGATACGATCCGCATCGAATATTGGGGTGCAGAATTCAATTTTTCAAAACTGATGAACTTTGGCGCTAGCAAAGCAAAGGGCGATTACCTTCTCTTGTTAAACAACGATACAGAAGTTCTAACCCCAAACTGGATTGAAAACATGCTGGGCATTTGTTCACGAAAAGAAGTTGGCATTGTTGGCGCAAGACTTTTCTACAGCGACAATACTTTGCAACATGCGGGCGTCGGTATCGGAGGAATTGGAGCCGGCCACCTTGGAAAAGACTACCCCAGAGGTAATTGGGGCTACTTCAATCTATGTGACCGCACGCAAGATCTAAGCGCAGTAACTGCAGCATGCCTCATGACTAAGAGAGCTGTATTCGACGAAGTCGGTGGCTTTAGAGAAGAGCTGGCTGTTGCTTTTAATGATGTTGACTATTGCCTCAAAGTGAGAAGTCACAACTATCTTGTTGTATATACACCCGACACCGAGCTGTATCATTATGAGTCGCTATCGCGAGGCTATGAAATCAGCGACGAAAAGAAAATGAGGTTCCATAGGGAATACTCATTGCTCAACTACCTATGGCCAGAATATTACGTGAAAGGCGATCCGTATATAAACAGCAACATCATCAGCGGGAATTTGTATTATCAAATTTAAAAGCGCTATGATGCTTATATCATAAACACGTAAAAAAGAAGAAGGGGCTGCCGGTTTAACCAGCAGCCCCTTCTTCCTAATAGGTCAATTCATATAGAACAAACCCGTTTGCTGAACCTAATTGCCTTATTTGTAATTTATCAGATGAAAACTCCGTCAAATCCCTACTAGACATAACGTACTTCACATTAAGCTGCCTCAAATCATCTTCAGTCAAATTCACTGTGAAGAGATCATCCTGAGTGGAATTAAATGACGTAGACGGGGCGAATACATTAGCAATGACATGAGCATACCTGTTGTATGCGCACTCGTTCTCGTTATTTTCATCGATAGAATTCCAACGCGCCAGATCAGGATAAGCATTGGTAGAGTTAATTACAGGCGCTCCATACGCAGCGCAAAGATTGGCAACTGTCCAAGAACCATCGACAACCCATTTATCTGAATAATCACTCTCTTCGACAAACTGATTAACGAGAGCCTCTAAATTCGTATCTGTAATTGGAGCCGCACCGATTTGAACTGGATTGATACAGAGCCCTGGAATTACGCCGAAGCAAATCGCGAAAGCAACAAATAAACCGGTACATTTTTTACCAAGAATATAGGAGCGAAACGAAAGGCACGAAAAAAGACAGAACAATATAAGCATCAACAAATACAGCATCCTTGCAACAAGATATTTCGCAGAAAGAAGGATGAAAATCTGGAATGCTGAACTCAGAATAAGACCGATTATTAAGATAATTGACAAATAATCAATGGAGCTATTATTCCCTTGGGATTCTTTAGCCTTTTCGACAGAAATCAAAAATAGGAGAAGTTCCAGGTAACCAATAGGAAACAACAGTCGCAGAACGGGGACGTTATACATTAAGGTCATTCGAGATAGAAATGACGGAAAACCAATAAATGCAAAGGCCAGGAAAAACAATTGAAGTGCCGTAAGCAAAAATAGCTGCCAATCCCGCCTTTTAATAAAACAGAGCAGAGATGCAAGCGTTCCAAGAGGGAAGAAGCAAAGAATGGTTGCAATTTCGCATTCATTTGAAACCAGTGGTGAATCAAAGGCGTAAAAGAGTGAAATTGCATAAGAAAAAAGTTCAGGAAGTCCGCTTCCACCTGTTTCAAAGCGCGCACCAGGATAAACGGTATTCATAACAGATGTCATTGCTTCGGAGGACTGGAAGAAGGAAAGGAATATTAGTCCCGCTGAAATCAACAGGCAGGATACTAAAACAAAAGTATCAATTAGTGACCATGCAAGAACTGGATGTTGATTGTTAGATTTTAAAGTTTGACAATACTCTGTTGTTCTAAATACACCCATCAAGGCAAAAATGAAGAAAAATGGGACCATCCAAGCAGGGTACATGAGCATTATGTAACAACCACATAGCCATGCTATAGCAGCTAGCGCAATAATCCTGATATTTCTTTTTTGAGTAAAGAGCGCCCTATCCAACAACAAGACAAGGGCTTGGCCATAAAGAATCACCTCGCCCGTGCCCCACCATTGAATTAATGGTGAAAAACAAAGCAAGCATGAAAAGAGAAAGCTGAGCGGCTTTGACTTAATAATGAGAAAGGCACAATCAAAAGAGACAAGAACCATTAGACATAGTTTCGCGGACCAGGCAAACGCTAGGCCGAATTCAAAACCAAATAGCAAATAACCCCAAAGTACTGGTCTAAATAACGTGATTACGCTCCAGCAGGCAGCGCCATAAACCATCCGGACATCCGTTAAATCTCCTCTCAGGATTTCCGAAATTGGAGCATAGCCATTATGGGATTGAGATAATTGAAACAGGGTTCCAACTGAGAACTCATCACTTCGAAGGGACCTCGGTATACCCCAAAACGGAGTATCAGCGTTTTCAGGGAGCATAATGCTCCACATGCCAAGCGATGAACCGCTGATTTTAAAAGCAACGGCAAGCAACGCTACAGTCATACCGATTAACCATCGATATTTATACAAAAACTCGCTTTTATACTCAACCAATTTGATTACAGAAATGACAAATATAATAGTCAATCCAGCAACAAATAGAACTGCCCTATCGTCATTAAGCATCGGGTTGGCAATTGTAAAGCCAACCGTGCCATAGAAAGCATCAATGTAATTAACAAACAAAGACAGATATATCAGTGCAAAAGATAACGGCAGGACATAAACACCGACATGGTAAAGGCGATACAAGCCGCCGCAAACGCGATGGTTTCGAGCTTCCGCTGCTAAATAGTTGTTCATACAGTTAATCTAAACTCCGTCTTTAATTAACTCTGCTGATTCCGCAAAACATCATTCTCATTTTCAAGAATCGCAATACGTTGGGTTAAGTTCTTGCAAGCCGTAACGAGTCTGCTGATCGCAATACTGAGAGATAGAGAAATCATCAATAAAAGTACTACGGCGACGAGAAAAGCAAAATTCGAAGGGCTAATAAACCCGATACAATCTGAAATTCGATAAATCAACTCCGGAAAGCAAACGCTAAATAGCGCCACCACGCACAGGCAGAGCCATAGTAACGAGTACTTTAAAAGCAGCTTTCCTTTGCCGACTAAGGAAACGACATAAAAGAAAAGGCCACTAAATATTATGCCAGCGCCCACACGAATTATCATACTCATTAGTGAGCCGCCTTTCTATAAACAAAACAGGCCATGGAAATTGCAAGCGAAACTTTTATCATGTAATAAATTGAAGAAAAGCCAGAAATTGATGACACTCCGCCCTGCCTCTCGCGCATAAGTACGGGAACCTCAACCGCTGAAAGACCAGTTTTTAATGCTGCGGCAATAGATTCAGGTTCAGGGTAATCGTCTGGGTAGTCCCTACAGAACAGGTCTATAGCCTTTTTGCCGCACGCGCGAAATCCAGAAGTAGGATCTTTAATCGTCTTTCCGGTAAATATTCTCAACCAACCAGAAAGCCATCGGATACCCACTCTCCTTAAAAATGTTGACTGAAAGCCTTCCGTGGGCACGGCAAATCTGGAACCGATGGTTAAATCGGCACCATCAATAATCGGCTCGATTAAGTTCCCGATATAAGAAGGATCATGCTGACCGTCACCATCAACCTGGACATCAATGTCATAGCCATGCCTGAGCGCATATTTATGACCGGCCTGAACGGCACCACCGATGCCTAAATTTTGCGGAAGGTCAAGGACATTAAATCCATGCTGATGACAGATAGAAAGAGTTTTATCGGTTGAACCATCATTTACAACAACATAATCATAGCCAGCTTCAACAACCGACGAAACAGTCTGAACAATATTGGCTTGTTCATTATAGGCAGGAATGATTACCAGCACTCGCATCATGTCATCCATTAAAACCCCAACGATCCACATCGGACCTATATTGAAAATAGAACCTGCTTAATTTTATCCAAACAAACCAATCTCGAGAAATGCTCACGATAATAATTGAAGCCATTGGATCCCAAAGCATCAATGGCGTCTTTATTCATTGAAGCAATTTTCACCATGTTGCTAGCAAGTGCGCTGGCATCTGAGGGATTGGAGACAAACCCGCATCTAGCAGAACGAACCGCATTGGCGCCTTCACCGCGCATTACGGCAAGTATTGGTTTCGAAGACGCCATACAACTTGAAATCTTCGCTGGAATAGTAAGTTCTAGCTCTGGGTTGTCAGCAAATGGCGCAATCATTGCCGTTGCGACATCTGAATACATGGGTACAACTTCAGGTTCTACTCGCCCAATAAACAAAATACACTCACTCAGTCCCTTATTCGCAACGGTCTTCTGCAATTCCGCTCTGGACATGCCATCGCCAAGAATTAGCAGTTTCATCTCAACAGGACTATTTATGATTGCATGCGAGAATGCCTCGATAACTGTGTCAAGCCCCTGCGCAGGAGTTATTGAACCCGCAAAAAGGAAAACACACTGGCCGCCAAATTGGGATCTCAGTTCCGCTGAGACACTCTTCTGTTCGTAAATCTCCTCGCAATGCTGAGGGATAACACTTATCGAAACATCCGAATTTAAAGGTTTAATCCTATGAAATAAGTTGGCGGCCAATGAATCACTCAAAGCAATTAGCTTGTTGCAGGCAGCATATTGCCGGTCGCAAAAGGATTTGGCAAAAGCCCTCAGGAAGCCACTTTGGACATTCATAACTGTGTAAAGGTTCTCGGGCCAAATATCCAAGACATAGGTAACAAGAGGGCATTTGTTTCGCCATGCAGCAAACCTTGCTGGAATTATCATTAAAACAGGACTTGTGTTATAGCAAAATACAACGTCATAATTGTTTTTAAGTCTCAATGCCTTGAGAGATGCAGTAATCGGCCAGCTAATATAGTTCAGGAAAATTCGGGCCGAAGTATTACCCTTTCGGCGTATTTCACCAGACCGAAAGACAGATGCACCGCGGTAATCATCGCTACGATGGCCGCAATAACCATACCCTTCGGCCCATTCGCCTGAAGGGTAATTTGGAATACCGCAAAGGACATCAACCCTTGCACCGTCTTCAATAAAACCTTCGACGATGTCATTGATTCGAAAAGTCTCCGGATAAAAATGCTGCGTTACGACAAGTATTTTTTTACCAGCGCATGAGCTAGTCATTAAATGCTCTTCCTCCACACCATCTTGTCCACCACGCCGGTGTAGCTCTGGATGATCTTGACCACCTTGGTGGACACGGTCTCGTCGGTGTAGTCGGGCACGGGCGCCTCGGGCAGCGACCCCTCGGAGTCGAGCTCGACGGCGGTATGGACGGCCTGCAGTAGGCCGCGCTCGCTGATGCCGGCGAGCGTGAAGCACGCCTTGTCCAGCGCCTCGGGGCGCTCGGTCGAGGTGCGGATGCACACGGCCGGGAACGGGCGGCCGATAGAGGCGAAGAAGCTGGACTCCTCGGGCAGGGTACCGGAGTCGGACACCACGGCGAAGGCGTTCATCTGCAGGCAGTTGTAGTCGTGGAAGCCCATGGGCTCGTGCATGCGCACGCGCGGGTCGAGCTTGAAGCCCGTGGCCTCCAGGCGCTTGCGGGAGCGCGGGTGGCAGGAGTACAGGATCGGCATGTCGTACTTCTCAGCCAGCGCGTTGATGGCGGTGAACAGGCTCGTGAAGTTCGCCTCGGTATCGATGTTTTCCTCGCGGTGGGCGGAGAGTAGCATGTAGCGCTTGGGCTCAAGGCCAAGCTCGGTAAGGACGTCACTCGCCTCGATCTTGTCCAGGTTGGCGCGCAGGACCTCGGCCATGGGCGAGCCCGTGACGTAGGTACGCTCCGGCGCGCAGCCGGTGTCCTTGAGGTAGCGGCGGGCGTGCTCGGAGTAGGCCAGGTTGACGTCGGAGATCACGTCGACGATGCGGCGGTTGGTCTCCTCGGGCAGGCACTCGTCCTTGCAGCGGTTGCCAGCCTCCATGTGGAAGATGGGGATGTGCAGGCGCTTGGCCGCGATGGCGGACAGGCAGCTGTTGGTGTCGCCCAGGATCAGCAGCGCGTCGGGCTGGACCTCAACCATCAGCTTGTAGCTCGCGGCGATGATGTTGCCCACGGTCTCGCCCAGGTCGGCGCCCACGGCGTCCAGGTAGACGTCGGGGTCGTCCAGCGACAGGTCGCGGAAGAAGATGCCGTTGAGCGTGTAGTCGTAGTTCTGCCCGGTGTGCGCCAGCAGGCAGTCGAAGTGGCGGCGGCACTTCTTGATGACCTCGGACAGGCGGATGACCTCGGGGCGCGTGCCCACGATGATCAGGAGCTTCAGGCGGCCGTCGTTATTAAAACAAATATTGGATTTCATAGTTTTCCCTAAAAGCCGAGTCTAGTATTTAGCCAACAATAATGAGGCGGACTGCACGTCACCACATTCAACAAGTTTTGAATCATCCCTATGCAAGGTCTCGGAGCATCCACCGACATCGTAACAAACGACCGGAACCCCACAAGCCTCAGCCTCAAGATTGACCGTAGGATAATTATCTTCGTATGTTGGATTGAATAGAACAGAGGCAGAACTATAAAGTGAGGCCAACTCTATCTGAGAGTCGGTTCGCGGAATACCAACTACCCCCGGAGGTAGCCGCCTCATCTGCCTAGCACTCAGTCCAACCAACACAATAGAATACTCGGACTTGTCAAGCTTATCCGCAAGGGCAAAAAAGTCTGAAAGACCCTTACGCTTGGACCATGGAGAGGCAACCCCTAAAATAATTTTCCTCGAATCGAGGTCGTATTTCTCCTTAACGCTAAAAACCTCACTATTGGATCGTGGCTTAAAAACGTTGAGATCAATCGTATTGTGTACAACCTCAATCGGATACTTTGATAAATAGCTAGAAGCGACCAGTCCAGCCAGCCATTTAGAAGGGGTAATGATAGTCATTCGATTGGAAGGCAGCGAAGTGAAAATCGAACGTTTGGCCTCGTAGCTCCATTTACATGATGCAGAATTAATAGTTGGAGGATATCCCATGAGTTGAGGGCACCTCTTGGCGCCACAGCCAGTTTTCCATTGATTGCAGCAAGAATAGGTGAAATACGGGCAATGGCCGGTAAAAGCCCAGCAGTCGTGCAAAGTCCATACAACACGACAATCAGATTCCATCAACCATTTAAACAGTTTATCAATATTCAAATAGTAACCATGGAGGTTGTGCAAGTGAACCACGTCAGGACCGAACTCATCAAGACGATGAATCAACGCGTCGGTTTGCCTCGCCGAATGAAAGCCTACCTTACCGTCAAGGAGAGTAAGACCAACGTCAAGTATAAAATTAGCCGATGACCCAAAACAGTATTCGCTGGCAGTGTTTGCTGGCATTCTTCTCCCCCAGCAAGCAAGCGATTCGCACCCTTGATCAATAAGAGCAAGATGCTCCTTCATCATAATGCGCCCAGTGGATCCATTTGGAACGCTATTAATGTGAGCGTATCTGGTCAAAACCTCTAAACTTCCTCATAGTAGGTGTCGGGGTTCTCGGGATCGAAGGGCTCGTTTGCCCACATGACCGTCACGAGGGCCTCGGTGTCGGACAGGTTGGTGATGGAGTGCGTGTAGCCGGGGATCATCTCAACGGCGCGCATGTCCGAGCCGGAGACGACGTACTCGTCGACGGGGAATGGGTTTCCACCGGAGTCCTCCCCCACCTTCCTCAGCTTGATGCTCGCGGTGCCGGAGACCACCAGGAACCTCTCCCACTTGCTCATGTGCCAGTGGTTGCCCTTGGTGATACCGGGCCTGGACACGTTGATGGAGACCTGGCCGCGCTCCGGCGTGCGGAGGAACTCGGTGAACGAGCCGCGGTCGTCCACGTTGGGCCTGAGGCCGTAGGCGAAGCGCCCCGGCTCGTAGTAGGAAAGGAATGTGCTCCACAGCTTCTTGGAGAAGGAACCCTCCGAAAGGTCGGGGACGGCAAGCGTCTCGCGGCTGTCGCGGAAGCAGCCCAGCAGGTAGACGATCTCGCCCAGGGACTTCACGTCGGTCCCGGGAACGTAGCAGAACTCCTCGCCCTCCACGCGTTGCAGCCCGTCGTAACCGCAGCGGTGCTCCTCCCCCAGCAGCGCGCCCAGCATCTCGTCGATGAGGTCGTCGATGTAGAGGAGCTCCAGCTCGACGGAGGGGTCGTTGACGGTGTAGGGGCGGCCGTTGGCGATGGCGTCGCAGAAGGTCGCCACGGCGGAGTTGTAGCGCGGTCGGCACCACTTGCCGTAGAGGTTGGGGAAGCGGTAGATGAGCACGGGCGCCCCCGTGCGCTCCGAGTACTCGCGGAACAGGCCCTCCCCCGCGAGCTTGGACTCGCCGTAGACCGAGCCCTCGAAGCGGCCGATGAGGCTCGCCTGCGCGGAGCTGGAGAGCATGACGGGGCATTTGTTCCCGTGGCGCTCCAGGGCGTCGAGCAGCGTGGAGGCGAACCCGAAGTTGCCCTCCATGAACTCCGCCTGGTCCTCGGGGCGGTTGACACCGGCGAGGTTGAAGACGAAGTCCGCGCGGGAGCAGTAGCCGTCCAGCTCCTCGGGCGTCGAGTCGATGTCGTACTCCATGACCTCGAGGGGCAGCAGGCTCGCATATTTCTCGCGGCGGTCCTTACCGTCGCGGATGTTCTTCAGCGCGCAGCAGAGGTTCTTCCCGACGAAGCCCCCGGCGCCGGTGACGAGGACGCGCACCCTACTGCACCGCCTCGTGCTCGCGGCCCTCGAGCGCCAGCTGCACGTACTCGGCGGTCTTGATCTTGGCGATGGTACCGGCCACGTCGAGCCTCTCGGTGTTGTGGGAGGTGTAGGACTCGTCGGCCTGGGTCTCCACCTCGCCGTCGACGACGAACTTGTCGTAGTTCAGGTCGCGCGAGTCGCAGGCGACGCGGTAGTAGCCGCCCATGTCCTCGGCGCGCAGGCGCTCCTCGCGGGTCATGAGGGTCTCGAACAGCTTCTCGCCGTGGCGGGTGCCGATGACCTGGGTGCCCACGCGGCCGAAGACCTCCTGGACGGCCTCGGCGAGGTCGCCGATCGTGGAGGCAGGGGCCTTCTGGATGAACAGGTCGCCGGGGTTGGCGTGCTCGAAGGCGAACTGCACCAGGTCGACGGCCTCGTCAAGGTTCATGAGGAAGCGGGTCATGTTGGGGTCGGTGACCGTGAGCGGCTCGCCCTTGCGGATGCGGTCGATGAACAGCGGGATGACCGAGCCGCGCGAGCACATGACGTTGCCGTAGCGGGTGCAGCAGATGGTGGTGCGGCCGGCGCCGTTGCGGGCGTTGGCGTAGATGATGGACTCCATCATGGCCTTGGACTTGCCCATGGCGTTGATGGGGTATGCGGCCTTGTCCGTGGACAGGCACACGACGCGGTCCACGCCCTCGTCGATGGCGGCATGTAGCACGTTGTCGGTGCCGATGACGTTGGTGCGCACGGCCTCCATGGGGAAGAACTCGCAGGAGGGCACCTGCTTCAGGGCGGCGGCGTGGAAGATGTAGTCCACGCCGTGCATGGCGTCGCGCACGCTCTGGGCGTTGCGGACGTCGCCGATGAAGAAGCGCACCTTGGAGGCGAGCTCGGGCGACTTCTCCTGCAGGCGGTGGCGCATGTCGTCCTGTTTCTTCTCGTCGCGGGAGAAGATGCGGATCTCGGCCAGGTCGGTATTCATGAAGTGCTTGAGCACGGTGTTGCCGAACGAGCCGGTGCCTCCCGTGATCATGAGGGTCTTGTCCTTGAATACGCTATCGCACATTTCAAGCTCCAATTAAATAAACTAAAGGTGAATGAATCTTAAAAAACCTTAGTTGATGCTTAACCTACTAATACGTTTCTTATCCTAAACGAAAAGACGACTGCTGCACATAAATTAGAATTAAAAAGCTTTTATACCTGCGCTAAAACTGATAACTCCCCCAATTAGCGTTGAAGAAGTCATTACGGGTGGATATATAGTCTCAGCCAAACACTTTTGTATCTAAGTATTTAACGAATCTCTGATGCACTATTTCCGAATAATGCAAGGAAGCATCGCGACGCATCCGACAAGATAAGCAAGCGAAATTGCGGCACTCGTTCCGTTAGGTCCAAATAGCCGAATCAATAAGCTAGAAAGGGGGACGGCAACGATTAAAGCAACTAAATTACCAACAAGATTACCAGCCATCTTTCTCTTAACAATCGTCAGGTCGGAAAAGAAGCCGATAAACGCCGTAAGCAGCGAGCTAATAACCGCACCGTATAGCAAAAAAGAGTACTGATGAATTTGGTCACCAAAAATTAGTTCCAACAAGTAGTCGCCGCAGATAAAACAAGCGAACAGAATAACAATGGACAAAACTAGAGCACCAAGAACGACCTTCATCAACATAGCATTAAATGTTTTATTATCCCCCGACTCACTAGCGCTCGCAAAAACGCCGAGCAAAGGGGCATAAGCATTAGCAGCACCCGCCTGAACGATTGCCGCAGGAGAACACACCGAGGAATAAACACCCAACATTGAGGCACCCAGTACGGTAGCAAGTTCTTGACGCGAAACGGATGTAACCGCAGCACAACAAAAAACCCCAACCGTAGCGGGAAGACACTTATAAAACAGTTCAGACATCGCCTTGAACCTGAAAGAAGGAACGATCGTGTCGAAATTAGAAGCCCAACGTGCATCAACAATCATCACGGGGAGAGACACCGCGATCATCAGAACAATACTCAATACAAGAGAATGTGAGATATACATTCCGGCGCAAAACACCAGAAGAGACAAAATACCTCTCAGTAGCATCGACATGCCACAATAAAACATATTTCCCGCTTTTTGATCAATGCCATGGAACACATCAACCATAACTTCAATTGACTTATATATGCAATAGAGGTACACGGGGAGAAGGGAAGACTGCTGACAGGTAAAGAATGCATAAGGTAATACGAAAACAAATCCCAACACTATTGTGCTTAGACGAAAACCAATGTATTCCCCTGAAGAATACTCACATGAAAGATCGGATACTTGAAAGGATCGAATCTTATATAAACCGATCGGAACAAATAGATTGCTGATTGTCATTGCCAAAGATAAATCACCAGCATAGGTAAAATCCGACGATAGTCGAACTACAGCAACTGTCGTTAACCACTGGCAAGCAAGGTATGCAATAGAGCCAACGGTATTCCATGTAATGTTTTTCTTTAAATTATCAGTCAAATTAACCCAATCGGTTTTAGATTTTATTAAATAGCCTAACCAATTACCTCTTTAGCGATTGCATCAATGCTTTCACCATATCCAACGCCAGGAACAGCCCATTTACCATTTAAATCAATGGTTCTCGGAGCGCAACCACGACTGACATATTTAAAGCGAGCGTCAATACACGGATTGACCAAGGGCTTCGTAGAACCATACGCCTTTAGATGTTGGACCTGCGCCCGCAGTCCCTCACGAACAGATCCGAAGCTATAGCCTGGGTTGCCAGCCCCCGTGGCACCAAGGCCTCCAAAATTACACTGATCAGGCTGAACCAAATTGCCAAACTTTAGATACCCCGTTTCTTTCATCACCTGTCCATATAAAACCTCAGGTGAGACGCCTTCCGACTGAGCCTCTTCATATAGAATTCTGCAGAAATCTCTAATGTTCGACGCTCCCCTATCCGTATACACGGCTGAAGGGAATCCTTTAGTACCCACAGTCTTTGAGAACTGATTGGCAGCATCTAGATAGGTTGAATAGGCGGGCGACATAATAAGGCCTTCATATCCAGTCATACTTGCGCCATTACGCCCCTCCTTAATGCCGCAATTTAAATAGTGAATGTAATAGCTCTTCAGGTTCAGCCCGAAAGCCTTCCTCAGGTCCGTATAACGATTTCGATAGCCGTAAACGTCGAAGGACTCGCTCCCGCGCCGGCCCTCAGCCATGCCGCAGCTGACGAAATGGCACAGCACGGCAGCATCGTCAACGAACCTCAAACCGCCCTTGACGGCTGTAAAGGCGTTCAGGACGTCACCGTTGTTGGAGGTATAGAAGTGGAAATCGTAAACGGGGGAATAATCGGTACCGCCCTGCGAAACGACAGCGCCCGCGAGGAAATCACATCCGGTCGCGATCCTCCCCTCAGCGCGACCGCTGCTGAGGTAATGGCCATAAAGAGCGGTGAGGTTGGCACCGAACGCGCGACGCAGGTCGGGGTATCTGTTGTAATAGCTCAGCACGTCGAAGGACTCGCTCCCGCGCCGGCCCTCAGCCATGCCGCAGCTGACGAAATGGCGCAGCACGGCAGCATCGTCAATCATTACAACGCCAGCGGGGCTTCGTTTAGAAAAAGCGTTGCGAATATCTTCGTTATTCGATAGATAAAATGAGGGATCATAGACGGATGAATAATCAACACCATTGATAGTCGTAGCGTATCCCTCGATCTTTGAGCATCCGGTCCCATGCCTTCCTTCTGCTTTTCCTGCCGTAACGTAATGCTCATAGTACTTAACTAAATCAAAGCCAAAGGCAGCTCTTAAATCTGGATACTCATTAAAATAACTCTGTACATCAAAAGTGGCAGAGCCGCGCCTACCTTCGCTCATGCCATAGTTAATAAAATGGTCTAGAGCTAAATCGCTATTTCCAGCCGTAGCTTTGGCAACGTCGGGATAATGCGACAAATAGTAATTAGCATCGAATACGGAAGAATAGTCGAGCCAAGTTGACTTAGGAAATTGCGCAATGATCGCATCGGCATCGGCTTCGCCAAGACGCCTACAGCCCTCATCGCTAAAATAATTCAACACGTCCCCCGCATTAGAAATAAAGCCATGCTCGATTAGGATGCCGGGAATACCTTGTTCGCGGGCACAACGGATGACCGCGAACTCATCTCCAACTTCCATCTGGAATACACCGCGATAGCTGAGCCCCATAGAAGCGAGGTTGTTCATAACTTTATTCGCGAGCTCGACGGAAACTTGCGTGTAATCATATTCATTGACAGTGGGGGCATATACCTCAGCGCCATGGGCAACAGGCGAACCGGAATTAATATGGAAGCTAACAAAGGCCTGCGCACCTTGACTCACGCATCGTTGGACACGATAAAGGTAATCATCTCCGGAGTAGCCACCGCTTTGCTCGCGCGCAAGAACGACTTTAAAACCATACGCCTCAAGCTTATTCTTGCAAGCAGCAACAATCTTCCAAGTTAGATCCGCTTCACTCTTTCCATTTCCTTGCGCACCGGGATCAGTGCCGCCATGGCCAGCATCAAGGGCAATTACCCGTACGTTTCTTCGAGCCGAGCGCGCAGCATAAGTAGAAATGCCGTCCGGTGAATCGGCACACTCCAACGCCTGTTTGATGGATTGAGCCTCAACAGCATTGCCTTCGCCGTCTGCATAGTAAACGGAAGTGCCCTCGGAATTAGCAGAGCTCTCAACAACCGCAAAAGAATAATCCCTGTCAGAGAGATCAATCTCATGTTCAGCATCGTCGCCCTGCAGAACATAGGTTATTGAAGTAAGAAAGTATGTATTGAGATCTAGCTTCGAGCCAAATGTAAATGCGGCAGAATTTACAGCCTGCGCGGAAGCATTAACAGCTCCCTGAACTCCGTTGGCGCTCACATAGTTTAGCGTTGCGGAGGCAATGGTATCGCTGTCATTAGGAGTTGCAAACGCGACGACTTGGTCAGCCCCACTGATAAGGTTCGGGTAGGCAATATATATATATTGGAAGGAAGAATCAGTCGATTCGGCTTGCGGTTCAACCAAAGAAGCATCTACACCGAAATCCTCATCAGCCGCCTCGTCAACATCCACCGGCAACGACTGCTCGACAGTCATGTCTCCGTCGGCAGGGCCATCGTCACGTGAAGCTACGCCACCGTCTGCGGACGCCGCATCTGATGTAATATTCACTGATCGTACGCTATTCACAGCATAAGCAGCGGCTACAGGACTCATCAAGGGCGAAATCGTCAAGAGAGCAGCTAAAGAAAACGCTGCTGAGGCACGCAATGCCTTTTTCATATCGTATCCCCCATCACAAATAATGATACTAATGTTAAGATATCTTACAATCTCTTCCGCATCGGAAGTCCAGTTATGCAAGAGAATTGTTATAAAAGCAAATGGGAACCTGCTCCTAAAAAAGATGGCAGGCGTACCCAGCGGGCCATTTCCTTCTTCCATAGTCGCAGCGTTAAACTATAGTTTTTAATCTATAAGCAGCGCCCCAAACGAAGCAAGCACCAGTGACACGAAAATTCCCAGAAGCAGGCAATTCGTCGTAATTCGCTTAGGTGCCGGTGCGGAGCTTCGGGGTGCACAGCCTCAGCGTGACGACGCAGGTGGCGAGGCCGCGCTCCCGGTAGCCGTTGCGGCTGTTCGCCCCGCCGCAGCACAGCTGGTCGGCCTCGGCGTCCATCACGGCGTTGACGACCTGCTCGGTGAAGCGCCTGAGCAGCTCCTGCATGTCGATGGCACCGTCGTCGAACCGCGGCATGGCGAGCATGTCCGGCGTCGGGTCTGATAAGATTTCCATAGCGGTCTTCGTCCTTTCCTAGAACCTGTTGTTGTGGTGATTTCAGATTCTAGGACGAAGGCCGCTCTTCGTTAAACGGACTCTAGGGCGCCACCCTTACACCAACATTTTCGACGCGAACTCGGCCGGGATTGGTCAATCTCGGCCGACTATATTTGGCTAAATTAATCCGACGCTAACAACATCAACGGCACCGCGGCCTGTCCCGCCAGAAGCTGTGCATCTGCATCGCCATCGACGTCCACAAGAACCCCGTCGCCGTCGTAGGCGTCGACGGGAAGCCCAGCTCGACGCGCGTGAGGAAGGCTATGGGCGGCAGGATAGCGCCCGAGTCGCTGCTCATCCACGACCTCGGGCGGGCGCATGGCACGCCCTGCCGCTCGATGTGGGACGGCGCGAGGCTCCTCTTACAGGTCTTCGCCGACGCCTACGAGAGGCAGTCGGTGGTGATCACCACGAACCTGGAGTTCAGCAGGTGGGGATTGGTGTTCGGCGACGACCAGATGGCCGCCGTCATAGACCGCATCGTCCACCACGGGAGACTCGTCCAGTTCCGCGGGGAGTCCTAACGCGTGCGTCACGCCCTCATACGGAAGGAGCAGGTGCTCAAAAAGGGCACGCACGGCCGATGCGCGCCCTGCTCAAATCCCAATGCTCTTTTTGCTCAAATCCTCTTGATGAAACACGCCAGATTCCCGGCGTCAGCTACGAGAATACCCGGGCAAACCAACGGCGGCACCCGATCCGCATTAAGAATATTGGAAGGCGCCGGGGATCGCTCGTGTCAATCCTGATCTAGAAGATACAGTGAATGCTAGACTCATCCATCCGCAACCGGCGGCATGGCCGTATCGAAATAATCGCCATCCAATCGAAACGAAATTCATATCTCAATGCTGAGTTTGACCACAAAGACTATGAACCAAACGGGAGTTTAAAGCGAAATCTATACGCGTGAAGAATTATTATCAATGACCTCTTCGGCAACATATTTAACTAAAGGAATCTCATAGGAAAGTGCGCGATCGTGCTTAAAAGGAATAAACGCACCGCAAGTTTGTTTTTTGCTGTGAACAATCGCATTTCTTACTTTATAAATTCGGGAAGCTATTAATCCGGCTACATTATCGGATTCCCAATCTATAACTGGAGCATCAGATTCAAATTCAACCCCATTGCTCGAATACCACGCAGGCCAATCGAAACGATAGCGACGTAGGGATTTCATTAACTGAGGCACATGGACACACGACTCAACCAAGTACTCAAGCTCACGTTTTTCATTTCCAAAACCAAGTTCGCTCTTATGGGATATTTCTTTTTCTAACTTACTAACAATCGAATACAGATACTGATCGTTGTATGCAAATTCAACCGACTGGAGCTCGTTTCTCAACAATTCGGTCGTCATTTTTCGATAGGCGGAATTAAAGTAAAATTCAACCGAATGATAGAAGGACAAAAACTGCAAATATGGGCTTCTCGAAGACACGCCAAGACAAAAATGATTGACAGCGCTGTCGTCAAATTTTACATCCGGAACACAATCAATTTCTAACTTCGCAACAAATAGCCTCCCATAACTTCCTTTTTCTAAAAACTCATCAAGCGATGAAATTAGCCTCAGCGGCCTATCTAAACAAGAGATGTACTTAAATTGGAAGGAAGCCGCTCGTTCACGAAGTTGTTTCGGTTTGCTAAACCCTTTGGTAGTTATTCGTAAGGAGAGAATACCTGTGATTTCAACAAAAGCAGATATCCAATCACCAACATTATGAGATACGGTTCTTCCATCGGTGATTGAATGCGATCTCAGGCGTCGCAAAAAAGGATTTCTGCCTCTGAAAGTATTGCCGTCAAAACAACCTTCATTTAATAACATTAATATAATACAAAAAATATATGTAACGCTCGCCGGCCCCATTCTAAATTCAGCAAAAGCATTTACCGACTTACATGAAATTTGATCTGTATAATGAGTTGCATATAATCCGGATATATCGACCATACACTCATAGTTCTTACGATTTGAAAACCATTCCATACCACGAAAATCAACAATGGCCTCAACCGCTTTATCATATTCGCGTTTCAAGTCGTCGTCATTTATAATAATTGTCTTCTCAACATCCGAAATCTCGGGGTCAAACTCTTCTTCAATTCGATAACTGAGATTTAAATGACATGTCAAATCATCACTGGCATTATTTGGAGAGCTCTTGATTCCCATGATGAAGCAAAATACTTCTTTGAAAGAGACATAATCGACAATATCCATAAGATACCTCTTAACTTTTATGTGACACTTGTTCTCAATACTATATCTGTCAACAATTTTTAATGCCATGAATTCTCATTGCCGGCGCAACAGTCTTGACTAGAGAGGGGCCCACGCAACCCGATACAATAATGCATCCAACAAAACCAAATAGCGTAGGTGACCAAGAGCAAATGCAAGTTTTACTAGAATCGCAAATCATTATCAGTAAATAGCCCTAAGGCTGACAGCTTTGCGATGTTTACAAGCTCACCGAGCCACCTATTTCTCAAAACAATCGCCGCGAGTCAAAAAGAACAAGCTGTTACGACTTGCCATCATGACTAATTTATTAGACGATTTTCGACAAACGAATCAAACGCGGCAAGTCGACCGTTACGAAAAAAGCACCAGGAACTCAACATAACGAGGGAACGACTTCACACTCGTATAATTCAACAGGCTCCTCAATCGAGTTTGAAAGTCCTCCTTAATCTCGCATCTGTTTCCGCTGCAAATAATCAAAAGCAACGGAAACAGTTTCGTAGACATAAATGGAAAATCTGATAGCCACAAAATCATCAGAGCCATGTTAATAGTTAATGAATGACCAACATAATGGGGCTTATAGGACAAAATGTGTGTCCACGTTGGGGGCATCGGCGCAGGTCGATGCCCCTTTTTCAGCCGTTTAAATTCCGTGCCCGCTTTAACCGCTCGGACAGAATGTGTGTCCGGTTGCCTATCGTTCTCGCAGGTAGATAACCTTTTCCGGAACCGTTAAATACCCTTTCGGAAGAGGTGCCCATGAAGGCCGTTTATTGCCCCTACTGCGGCGGTCGGACCAAGCGCAACGGCAGGACCTCATCGGGGTCCCAGCGGTGGAGATGCACGGCCTGCGGCGCGTCGACGACGGTGAGGTACGACGACACGGCGACAAGGCTGGACGAGTTCCTCGGGTGGCTCCTCTCCAAGGACTCCCGGGCGGCGGGCGGTCCTTCAGGCGCAGGACGGCCGAGTTCTGGGAGGTCAGTCTCGTTCCCCGACGGCTACGGGGAGGCCGACCTCAGGTCGCTCGCCTTCATCGACGCGTGCCAGGACTTCGTCTTCCACCGGAAGACGGGCAGGGGCAAGACCCACCTCGCCATCGCGGTCGGCGCCGCCGCCGTCAGGGCCGGCAAGTCCGTGAGGTTCTTCACCGTCGCGCAGCTCGTGATGCACTTGGCCGACGCGCGCGACCGCGGCAGGCTGCGCAGGGAGCTCGACGACCTGTTGTCGGCGGACCTGCTGGTACTCGACGAGCTCGGCTACGTGCCGCTCGACGTCGAGGGGGCGAGGCTGCTGTTCCAGGTCATGTCGGCCCCCGAGGGCAGCCAGAGCCTCATAGTCACCACCAACATAGAGTTCAGCAGGTGGGGCACGGTGTTCGGCGACGACAAGATGGCCGCGGCCGTCGTGGACAGGCTCGTCTACACGGACAGGCTGGTGGAGTTCAACGGCGCCAGCTACAGGATGGAGAACGCGCTGATGCTCGGGAAGGGTGAGGCCGAATGAGGTACGCCGCGGAGGACTGCCCGGTGAACAGGATGAGGGACCGCGACGCCGGCGGCTGGGACGCGCAGACGCTCTGCGGGCTCTTCCAGTGCCCGGGCTGCGAGCTGACGCCAGACCACCCGCTAATGACGGGCGAGCGGGGCGGGATGGAGGAGGTGCCCCCGGAGGAATGGGAGATACCGTTCTAGGCAGCGGGCGGGCCGGCCGCGACGGCGCCGGCCCGCCCGGAGGCGGTCAGCATGAGGGTGTCGAAATTCGACAGACGTATTTGTCGATTTTTACTTGACGGAACACATCCCTGGGGGCGACCTGCCGAGCTCCGCGGCGATCTCGCGGGCGCTGCGGTTGAGGTCGAGCATCCTCTCGACCGTGTTCCTCTCGTACCTCGTGAGCCTCCCGTACGACCTCCCGGACGGCTTCGGTCTGGACATGTCGGCCTCCCTCCATCGAGGGCCGGGGGATTCCGGCCTCTCTGGGGTTGCCTACCTGGATTCGCGCCTCAGGACTCAGCGCAACGCGTTGCGCTGAGTCCTGAGGCTGTTGCAATGAAAATGAGAATCAAGGCCCCGAAATGTTCCTCATTAAGCAGAAGAAAATAACCGACGAATCCTTCCACGACCTTGTATAGTTTTAGGATTTAGACGAAGCCAACACATGCCTAAAATATGCCAACTTGCTAAAGATTAAAGGGCGGCAATCTTCATGGGTGGCAGAGCCTGCCACCCAAATGACGATAGACCGCCAGCAAAAAACCAATCAGCATCGCGTCTGTTCCTCGCAGTAGTATTACTGCTACACCGACCATTAGCCCAAGAAATAAAAGTGCCTCTTTATAGCCGAGCCCGACTTCGGTAACGCATAATTACATTCGCACATTGATGACCATAAATCGGTAAAACTATTCAGGTTTCCACAATCTGAGCCGTTAAAGAACTAACGGACAATTCGACATTCTGGCCAATCATCTCATGTGCATGCTCGCCATCGTCAGTTTCTAACATTTCCTCTCCGTAAATCGGTTTATAGGAAATTTGTATATCGGCCTGTTGCGCAAAAGAACACCCAACGATGTTCTCATATCTGAATAAAAGCAGTACGGCTCCCTTTTTTTCTAAGCTTGCCAACGAAGCTGCAAATTTATAAACCCCTTCTTGAGGAACACATAAACGATGCTGATCCATGGACGAAGCTTTGCCAAAAGCCGAATCATCCTTCAGGCGAAGTCGACAGGCCGGTCCATCCCCAACATTGCGAATTTCGATAGAGAGACGCACGGCCTCATTTACCGTGCTTGTCCAGATACCCTTATCTCCATCGATGTCGACAGGCTTATCGTCAACCAACACCTTATCGATTATAAAAAACGGACGCTTAGTATTTTCCCGTTTAAACTCATCTTGTTGCCTCTGCAGATTACGATCAAGTTTATTCAGTCTTTCGGTCTGGTAGACCGAATACAGCGCAAGAAAAATGGAACCGGCGCCAACAGCAGCAGAGCCGATATATCCAAGCAAATCCCCCGGATCAAAACGCGCTTCAAAGACTGCGCAAGGCGCCTCATACATAAATAGAACATTCACCAACAACGGAGCGCAAAATAGAAATGTCACTACTGAAATTAAGATAAATAGAAGCTTATGAGTTGTCATTTTCATTAGCAAAAAACTCCCGTACGAGAGACTTCTTAAGAGCCTCAAGCATTTAAATCTGTCGTTTCATGTCAAATCGCATCTTTATATTCCTATCGTAAGTTATATCGAGATTTATCGGTTTATATAAACTTGTATAAGCTTATCGCGGAATATCGTTTGTTTCGACCCGCTAAATCCAACATATCGAGACAGGCAATTACCGCAGGATGGAAAGTTGTTACACCTGTAAAAGTCATCGGTTCGTTCTAACAGACGTGCTGAATGACCCGTTATCCACGGCCTGAGGGAAATCGACCCCAACATGGTAAAGTAGTCGCAACAAGCAACCATGGAGGAACAATGCTCAGCATTCACTACGGCGACAGAGACGATGTGATTTATGACACGTCGACATTCTTTGATTACAGCTATTCTCCCTCTTGGCTGCAAGATCCCCTGTCACAGCGTATTATCAAATCCATTGATAATGGCACTGTTCTTGGCGCAAACGCAATTGACACCAAGGTGCTTGGCGTTATTCCGCCAGAGAAACTATCAACGGGCACCAAAACACTTCTACTGATGCTCTTTATGCCTCAAAACCTCTACAACGCCTCAACCTGCGGAGATAATTGCGCCTATTGGATCTTGCGCATCGCCTCCAAACATGACATCACCATCAACCTCTACCATATAATGGATTTTGGCAAAGCGCGTTTTACAGCCCGTGTCATCAATTCCGGACAGATTGTTCATACCATGGATGAGCTTGTCCTTATCTCGGCAAAATGTCTGAGGGAGGCTCGAGCATGAGAGGGGAATACCAGCTGACCGTAAGGACCAATAAAGTTCAGGTCAAACTCACCATTCGCCGAAACCTCACCATCATCCAAGGCAAAAGCGCAACAGGCAAAACCACCCTGCTGGACAGTCTCCGTGCATACGAAAACCTAGGAACCCAAAGCGGGATAATCGTTAATTGCGCAGCCCCCTGCCGCGTCATCGGCGGCATCGATTGGGAAGCGCAACTCAGCCGCATCGATAACAGCATCGTGTTTGTGGACGATACGCAAAAATTCGTAAGGAGCCATGCATTCCAACATGCAGCTCGGCACAGCTCTAACTACTACGTCATAGTTGCCAGGGACGAATTGCCCCAGCTCCCCTATAGCGTGGATGAGATCTATGGTCTCAAAAACACCAACAGGGCCACAACAAAATATCCCGTCTACACACGCACGTACACTTCTACATACCGCATTTACGGAGACGAGCTCTACGATGGAGATCTACCAGAAGAAGTCATCGTCGAAGACAGCAACGCCGGCTATGAATTCTTTAAAGTCCTGTGTGCCAAAAGCGGAATTCGCTGCGTAAGTGCCGGTGGCAAATCAAACATATACGAAACCGCTCTGAGCTCCTCAGCCCAAAAGCTGCTCGTAATTGCAGATGGAGCCGCTTTTGGTCCCGAGATGCCTTATGTCTATTCACTCAGGAGATTTAAAAAGATCGAGCTCTTTTTGCCGGAATCGTTTGAATGGCTTGTGCTGAGATCGGGACTCTTCAACGATGCCCAAACGCAAGAAATGCTCCTGCATCCTGCCGATTTCATCGACTGCGAGAAGTTCTTCAGCTGGGAACAGTTCTTTACGAAACAGCTTAGGGACCTGACCCGAGACAGCTACCTAGCCTACAGAAAAGAAACTCTCAATCCCGCCTACTTACAGCAGCATGAGCTCGAAACGATTGCCGGATCGTTGCCCAAACTCGGAATCACTTCGCACTAGATCGAGAAATACTCGCTCTCGCTGCTAAGATTCGGCCCCAACCACGGGTCGCCATCGAGGAAGAACTCCGGCCAGCGCTGCATGAACAGGGCCTGTTCGCGCTTCCAGCGGCGCAGCTTTTCTTCGTTGGCCTCTTCCCTGCCGCGCGAGGTGAACTCGTAGTGATACAGCTCGGCACAGGGCGTATAGATGGTGCGGTAGCCCGCCTCCCACACGCGAAGGCAAAAGTCTGCGTCGTTAAAACCAACCGCGAATTCCTCGTTATAGCCGCCGACCCGCTCAAATACGTCGCGTCGGACCATCTGGCAGGCACCCGTCACGGCGCTAAAGTTGCTCGGGCGAACTGCGCGCTCATAGTAGCCCTCACGCCTTGCCGAGAAGTCCTGGTTGGCATGGGCAAGTGCGCCACGCACGCCAACCAAAATGCCGGCATGCTGCACCAGATGATCGGCAAAGTAGAGTTTGGCGCCCACCACGCCCGCATCGGGACGCTGCAGATAGCCCATCATCTCTTCGATAAAGTCAGGGCTTATGACCTCGGTATCGTTGTTCAGCAGCAGCAGGTAATCGCCCTTGGCATGCTCAACGCCAAAGTTGATGATCTGGGAGTAATTGAACTCGCCCGGCCAGTACACAACGCGCGCCATGCCCTTGCCTTCGGATGCTGCAGCCACGCGCTCTGGCAGGGTTTCGTAATACGCAAACGTCTCTGGGGCTTCACTGTTGTTCTCCACCAAGACGATCTCGTAGTTGGCATACGTTGCCCTCTGGGCGATCGACATCACGCAGGCATCGAGCGTCTCAACGTGATCCTTGGTGGGAATCACAATACTCACCAGCGGCGCAGGCTCCGGCAGCGCATAGCGCATGCGGTAGACAAACGGCGTCTCGGCCTCCTCGACCGTTCCGCAAATGCCCAGCGCGTCAAAGTGACGCTGAAGCGCAAGGCGCCCGGCTTCAATAGCATACGGCTTGCTGTCGGCAGAGCCATCGGCGGTCGATCCCGGATGAACGCGCCAGTGATACAGCACGTACGCGACATGCTCAAACCGCGCGCCCGCCGCAAGGCAGCGAAGCGTAAGGTCGTAATCCTGGGCGCCCGCGACGTCTTCTGGGGACGTACCAATGTGATCGATGAGCGCCTTCTCCACCATCAGGAAATGCGTCACGCAGTTATGGCTATAGAGCAGGTCGACGTTGAGCCGCGTCTTAAAGACCGGCTGGCCCCACTCCCCCGTTTTCTGGAACATGTCCTCGTCGCAGAACAGGACCTGGGGACGCTCGTCCTCGGCAGCCTTGTTCAGCGCGGCAACATAGCGGAATAACGCGTCCGGTTCCAGAATGTCGTCATGGTCCAAGAACGCGATGTAGTCGCCCGTCGCTTGCTCGATACCCACGTTGGTGTTGACCACAATGCCGCCGTTGCCGGGCAACTCGATGCGGCGAACGCGCTCGTCATTGGCGTCGGCCGCAAGATTGGCCACCGTATCCCATTCGGGTGAGGCGTCCATGAGGAGCAGCTCCCAGTTGTCATAGCTCTGGGCTAGCACCGAGTCCAGCAGCTCGCGCAGGTAGACCCGATTAGTCTTGTAGCACGGCACCACAATGCTCACGAGCGGTCTATAGGCAAAGGCCGCCGAAGCGACACGTTGGCACGCCAAATCGCCCGGCTTTGCGCGATGCTGCTCAAACCAACGTCGATAAGCTGCGTCGTCTGCACGCGCGTCCTTCATGCGGTTCCAGCTGTCGTCGACCATGCCGTTGTATAGGCGACCATCCATGGCGCAAAACCCGCTCTGGATCTGTTCTGTAGAATCGCTCACAATCGCGACAAAATCCCGTATATCCTGAGGCATCTCAACGCTCAGATACGTTTTATTGACGCGGCATCCATTCTGCTGCGGCACATCGGTCTGCAGCTCAAACACATGCACGGTGGCATCGATGGCGTTCATATGTGTATCGAAGATCTGGAACTCAGGGGTGCACTGGGGGTCTCCCGCCCAGGTAACCTCATAGCGCCACACCGCGCCGGCGTCTGCCGGCAAATAGCGAATGGCATCGATCTCGTAGCGACCGCAGCATTCGCCACGCTGCGCATCGCGAATAAGCGCGCACAGCGCAGGCTTTGCTTTGTAGTTAACCTTGGATTCCAGCTTGGCCACGCGGCTATCGGGGCGAATGGAGCCAAGCTTTTGGCCATCGGACGCAAATGCGACGTCAATCGTAGAGCCGTCCAAAAAGGGAAGCACCAAGACGGCGAGCTCGCGCTCGTAATCGGAAACGGAAGGGCAAAGCGCCAGCACACGGCCATGATCGACCGGGAGCACCAGCGACGGCATATATGAACCGCCCGTCGTCGCATGGGCAAACGCTTGAGAACCCTCCCGCTCAATAAGCGCGGCGACATCCTGACCGGCAAAACGAAGCAGCACAAACAGACGGCCCTGACTGCGGCAAAGTGCCAAACGCTTGATACTCATCTACACTTCTCGCTTTCCCAGGGCGTTCGCCGCCATGCGCTTGCAGGCACCCAGGCGCCCAAACCTCAAGACGTCGTAATCGAACATGAGCTTTTTGCATGCACGGGCATTGGGGGCCTTGCTGGTAAGCGCCGCGCGCACCATAGCGGCAACAGAAGGAGCGCATTGTGCGAGCGCAGCATCGCTGCCCACAGCAGAGTCGGCAAGCGCCATGGCAACGGCAGCAAACACCTTGCCGCAGTCCGAACCCAGCAACCTGAGCGCATCGTACAGCACCAGATCGCAGAGGAAGTACGCCAGGTCATCGGCATGCTGGGCATCAAGGCCGTCGCGCTGCCAGTCAGCCATCACCGCGGAGTAAATCTTCACGTGCTCCAGCAGGCGCGTCTCGTCGTCATAGCGCATAGTGTCCATAAGCGAGCCCTTGCGCGCGACACGGTAGTCATACAGCTTGTTCGAGATAAGCGCGGTCTTACGCGAACGACCGTACACGGCAAAATCGAAGACCTGGTCCTCGCCATACTTGACGGTTTCGTCGAACACGATCCCGTTACCCAGCAAAAACTCACGCTTGCAGGCGGTGCGCCATGCAAAGGGGCGAGACGCTTCCTTAAACAGCAGGTCAGAGCTATAGCCTTCAAACGACACATCGCGCGGGCTCAGCACATAGTTAAGCCACGGATACCCCGCCTCCAGCGGATACGGATTCGCACCAAAGGTCAAAACAACGCAGTCCTCGCGCTCAAAGGCATCGACGATCACGCGGCATGCATCGGGCGTAAACCGGTCATCGGAATCCAAGAACGCAACGATGGACGCCGTGGACGCGGCGATGCCTGCATTACGCGCACTCGACAGGCCGCCGTTCTCCTTATCGACCAGCGTAAAGCGCGCGTCCTTTTCGCAATAGGCAGCCGCAATATCGCGCGAGCCGTCCGGCGAGCCGTCGTTGACCAGCACACCTTCCCAATCGGGCATGTCCTGCGCAAGCAGGGAGTCCAGGCACCAGGCCAGGCACTCCTCCACGTTATAGATGGGAACGACAACGGAAATCTTGGGGGTAGCCATAGTCAAGTGCTCCTACTGTGCGACCGGAACGTCATCGGGGTGCGGATTATCACCGTAGGTGCGCTGATACGTCAGCACGCGCCAGACCAGCGGCAGCCCGCCAATCTTAAAGTAGTGCTTAAACGTATTGATCTTGCCCGGCTTTTTAAAGCCAAAGCGCGAATCGATATAGGCGCGGGGCGACTTGACCATCAGGCGCAAGTCGGTCTCGCCACGCGGATCGAACAGCGACAGGTCAAAGCGACCGGCATCCCAATCGGACTTGAGCTCGGGAGAGGCCTTCTCCCAAAACTGCTCGCGCAACTCATCGACCAGGCGCTCATCATTCCAACGGTACGTATCGACCTTCATGCGCATTAAAATGCCCTGAAGCTGAGCCTTAAGCTCGGGGCGTTCATCCAAAAAGCGTTGCATCTCGGCATATTCGTCGCACACGCAAAACACCTTGTTAGGCGAATTAACGGAGCTCTTCTCGTTATCCTGGCGATAGCACAAAATGGGGTCCGCAATAAACGCGGCACGCTCGGCGCATGCCCAGACCTTAAAGTTAAAACCCGCATCCTGATACGAAGCACCTGGCGTGGGAAGGAACCGAATCTGATTGTCGTTGAGGAACTCGCGCCGGTAGATAGCCGACCAAATGGAAGGTTTGCGGTAGAAGATGCCCGGGCGATCGACGGGGCGATACGCGGCGCCCGCCATATGCTCGTCGACAATCCCAAACAGCTCACGGCGCTCGCTGGGCGTGGACCAATACAGGTAAAAGTCACCCTTTACCACATCGGCATGTTCAGCATCGGCCTTGGCGACCAGCTTTTGGAGCGAATCCTCAAACATAAAGTCATCGGACTCAAGGATGCCCACGTACTCGCCGCGCGCCATCTCCAGGCCGCGGTTCATCGAGTCGCCGTAGCCGCTGTTGGCCTTGTCGATCATCTTTACACGGGGGTCGCGCTCCATGTACTCGCGGATGATATCTGGCGAGCTATCGATGGAGCCGTCGTTGATACAGATGATCTCGATGTCCTTGAGCGTCTGCGCCACGGCGGAATCGAGGCACTCGCGCAGGTAGCGCTCGACATTGCAGATGGGAACAAGCAGCGAAACTTTAGGGGTATCAGAGTTCTGCAAGAGAACCTCCTGTTGAATAGCGTGTAACAGGGTTATTTTAGCAGCCGAGTTGCGGCGGGCGGCAGCGCTTGGAATTAGATAAAGCGCTCCAGGCAGGCTTTGAGACCGCGAGTCGAAAGATAGAACAGCGTGGCATCTGCCATCGAAACACCCGAGGTCGCCGCAACGAGCTTGTGGGCAACACGGCGAACGGCGCCCTTAGCAGGCATATCCGCCCACTCCGTTCCCAAAAACGTCGTGAGGTCCATGTTGACGCGAGCGGCTACACGGAGGTAGTCGTTAGCGTCCAAGCGTGCCAAATCAAACACAATAAGGTCCAAAAACCAAGTTATCAGCCCGCCGGGACACAGGTCCAAAAGACCGTAGGCCGCCCAGTCCTCCAAGACCTCCTCGAGCATCCTCATGTGGGCGTCAAGCTTTTTGGCGCGAGCCTCGACACTGTTGAACTCGTGCGTCGCCGATTCGCTCTCCATCACGTAGTGGTAGAACTTATCCGGCATGACGACGGTCTTGCGGGCAAGCGCATAAGCCGCAAATTGGAAGACGACATCCTCGCCCAAAGCCAAACCGGGGGCGAAGCGAATGCCTTCGCGATTGAGCAGCTCGCGCGAAAAAGCCGCACGACAGGCATAGGGCTGCGCATTCGAATGGAACAGCAGTTGGGGATCACGGGCGCCGAAGGTACCGGCTTTGGGGCTCATGAGCTGCTGGACGCGTTTGGGGGCAGCATCGGCTGGCTCACAGACACCGCCAAAAACGGCGGCCTCGGCATCTGCAGACTCAATGGCATGCAGCACACGCTCGACCGTCTGGGCATCGATGTAATCGTCGGCGTCCACAAAAAAGACGGTCTCGCCCTCGGCGGCATCGATACCGGCATTTCGAGCACACGAGACGCCCGCATTTTCCTGGTCAACCACCAGTACGCGATCGTCGGCCTGCGCGATCTGGCGCAACACGTCCAACGAATCATCGGTCGAACCGTCGTTGACGCAGACAACCTGAATCGAGCGCTCGGACTGGGCCAACAGCGAATCGAGGCATCGCTGAATGGAACGCACAGAGTTATAAACGGGGACGACAATGGTAGCTTTAGGACACGAGACCTCTCCCATGCCGACCTACCCCCTCAGCGATTCGATGAGGAAGGCGGCAACCACGCCTGGGCCTCCAACCGAGGCGTAATACTTAGCACGCCCCAAGGCGCCATCCGTCGCAAAACTCGGATGCTCGTCAACCCAACCCTCAGGATCTTTGAGGATGGCAGCGAGATTCGCGCGCTTCCACGGCTTGAGGTCGTCAAGCGAAAACTCCCCCGCGTCCAAGGCCGCCTGAAATTCCTTAGCCATCTGAACCAGGAACTCCTTATAGAACTTAGGCGCCAGGCGCACGTAGTTCCACATATACGAATCGTACTTAATGAGCTGATTGAACTTGAGCATGCGCGCGACGTCATCACTTGCGTGGTCGCGGGCATAATCCTCTCGAATCCAACGCTCAATCTCGGCATACTCGGTATTGACGCAAAAGACCTTAGCCGAAGAATTGACCGAGGAATTCTCGTTGTCCTGGCGATACGACAACACGGCATCATGCAGGTAAATAGCCTTTTCGGCACACGCGATCACCTTAAAGGCAAATGACGTGTCCTGAAAGGATGCCCCCGGAGTCGGCAGGAACTTGATACCGTTGCGCTCAAGAAAATCACGACGGTACACGGCCGACCAAATCGACGGTTTTTGCTTAAAGAACTGCGTCGTATTGCTGGGATGCACCGGTTTGCCACAATCCCTTGCCTTAAACATCTCGTGCAGCGAACGGCGCTCCTCGGGCTTAGACCAGTAGAAATCAAAGTTCGCCTTCGCAAAGTCGGCATTATTGCTATCGGCGGCCGAGACAAGCTTTTCGAGTGCGTCGGGCGCCATAAAGTCATCGGACTCCAAGATGCCAACGTACTTGCCACGCGCCATCTCCAGACCGTGGTTCATCGAGTCGCCGTAGCCGCTGTTGGCCTTGTCGATCATCTTGACGCGCCCATCGCGCTCCATATACTCGCGGATAATCGCCGGCGAGTTGTCGGTCGACCCGTCGTTAATGCAGATGATCTCAATATCCTTGAGCGTCTGCGCCAGGGCGGAATCGAGACACTCGCGCAGGTAGCGCTGAACATTGTAAATGGGGATAAGCAGCGACAGAACAGGGCTGCCAGAGGCGTTAGTAGACAAATGTGCTCCTTAGGAAATACCTGTCGTTTCATGGTATCAAAGGGTCAGCGCGCCAGCGGGCGTTTATATAATCTATGGAGCCTCTTGCGGGCAAAGTAGCCGCACGTCATGCGGCGGGCCCGTGGCAGGTTCCTGCGTTTTATTCAAAGCTTGCCGCCAAGGTGCGCCGAGCCTTTACAATAGGACAGTCCCAAGGACGTATTCGATAGCTTCCGTGCAGCGCATGCGCGCCGCGCGTGAAAGGATATATTGCCCCATGCCTTCAACCCTTCCCGCTCCCATCGATAAGCTCGCCATCGTCGTCGTTACGTACAAGCGCCAGGAACTCCTGGCCAACTTGTTCGAATCTATGACCGAGCTCACGGCAACGCCCTGGCGCATCGTGATTGTCGATAACGAGAATTCGCGCGAGACCGAGGCCATGTGCACCGCATTCAACGAGCGCCTGGCCAACCTGTGGGGCATCGACACCGAGCAGCCCGACGCGCAGGGCGGCACCGACCGTGTCATCTACGCCCCGCAGCTCGAAAACGGCGGCGGTGCGGGCGGCTTCTCGGCCGGCACTAAATGCGCCTACGACCTAGGCGCCCAGTGGTTCTGGGTGATGGATGACGACGTGCTCGTCATCCCCGAAGGCATCGAGCGCTTGGCCAAGTGGACCGACCGCTACGATGTTATCCAGGGTTCGCGCTTGGACTTTGACGGCGGCGCCTTCTTTTGGCAGTACCAGCTCATCCTTTCGCTCGGCATTCCCAACCCCATCGCCAAGTGGGATCTGGGTCCCGAGGGCTACCGTTCCATGAACCAGCTGTGCTTTGAGGGAGGCATGTTCTCGCGACGCGTGGTCGACAAGATTGGCCTGCCCGATGCGCGCTTCTTTATCTACGGCGACGATGCCTGCTACGGTTACGTAGCCAGCCAGCACTTCCCCGCCGCCGTGGTCGCCGACGTGGTGCTCAAGCGCGCCCGCGCCGTCTCTAACTGGGACATCGCCGGTAAGCGCCAGCTCAACTCCACGAGCGACACCAACCGCTACTACATCATGCGCAACCGAGGCTTCCTCGCTCGCTATATGCAGATCTACGGTGACTACCACCCCATGCTGTTCCGTCTGGGCAATGCCGCGACCTTCTGCAAGGAGTTCATTCGTCTGGCAGCAGTCGACAAATGCTTTAAGACCGGCATTCCGGCGCTGCGCCGCGGCATGAAGGACGCCCGCAAGATCGTTAAGGATCCCAACTGGAAGCCCATGCCGCCCCTGAAGGACGCCGAGTAGTAAAGGGCTTTCGCCCGCCGCTACAGTCGTTGACACACCACGGACACACGCTGACCGTCAAAGCCAAAGCCCCAACGCATGCGCCCGACGGCGGGGCGCGGCACGCGGATATCATCGATGCCGTCGCGCTCTATGTCGAGCAGCGCCTGAACCGCCAACAGTTCCAGGCCCAGGGCATCGACGCCAGGGTCGTACAACATGTTGACCGTAATGAGCGGTCGCTCATCGAGCATGCCGAGCGTGTCGGCCACGTCAAACACCCGACCGGTGGGAATCACCTGGATATCCCAGCGATCCGAGACGCCACTTCGCTTGGAGCTGGGATTGCAATAGCCGGGCAGTCCAAAGCAGAGCCCCTGAAGCGCCAGATGATAGGCTGTCGGCATATCTGATTGGCCCACATCGATGCCCAGATCGCTGATAGCACAGCTCAAAGCTTGCTTTACAGTGTCCTCGTCTCCTCGACACAGCCCGTCATGGAACGAGTCGATAACTCCAACGTCCTCAACGGCGCACTCAAACCATTCCAGAATTACAAGACGGAGCGCCTGACGCACTTCGTTATTAGGCAGACGCAGGGAACGAAGGCACGCGCCGTTTTCCGAATGCCCCGTCATGTCCGTCGTAAGAAATCCAGACAGATACAGCGCTGTCCAGATATCTTCGGGCTTGGCGGCATCGGCCTCCTCGGCATGCACATGCACTGGCACCTCAATAAACCCATGCGCCTCAAGTAAATCGAACAATGCGGACAGGCGCATGAGATTCCAGTCGCCGACGCATGCGCTCAGACGGTCGGCGTAACCATACAGATCTGCCCGAACGGGCGCGACGCAACCGCGATGTGCGTAGTCCACCACGCGCTCCGGGCTCGAGCAATAAAAACCACCAAGCAGATAGCCCTCGAGCCACTCACGCGCGTCATCCAGACAGCCGTTGCGACCGATGCAATCCAACAGCACTTGGACTTCGTCGTCCGAAAAACCGAACCATCGATCACACCAACTCGACAACGCTGTCGCCGACCGATAGGAAACCCCACGTTGGGACAACGCAAACTCGGCATGACCGGGGCGTTCGCACATCAGACACGTCAATCGCAACGAGTCGCCGGCATCGGCAATGGTGTCGAACAACATTCGGCTGAGCGACTCTAGGGAATCCACGCTACCGTCGTCCTTAGCGTCCAAACGCTTTGGACATACCGCGTCGTAGTCGTCTATCAGAAGAACAACCTGCTCATCGAAAGCTGCCTGGAGCAGCTTGATAAGCACGCCAAGCGCCGCATCGATCTCCTTATCGCTGGCCACCCCACGCGCCGCCCTCTCGATAAGACGGACCTCACGTCTTGACAGATCAGGTGCGGCAAGCAGCGGCAGCAATCGGGCGCACTCGTTCGCGACAGCGCTGCGAATAGCCGCCGCAGCATCGGCGTCGCGCCTCGCAGCGGCAACTGTAAAGTCGAGCATGATGACCGGATAACTCGCGTACTCATCACGATAGCGACCGCCGCCCGCCTGCCAAATCTGGGTACCAGCGAACAGGCTTCGATCCGGCAGCCGGTGATCAGGTCGTTCCAAATAGCACTTGAGCATCGATAAATTCATGCTCTTGCCAAAACCCTTGGGCCGACAGCAAAACGCAACAGGTGCTTCACTGTCCAATATATCGGCAATAAACATAGTCTTATCGACGAGTAAACACCGATTGATTGCATCGGAAAAGTCGTGTGCATCAACCGGTAGAGCTGCGCTATCCGCATGATTGAGCAACCGTGCACCAAACGCATGAGTAAAACCACAATTCACCTGTTCAGACACCGTAAACTCTCCTTCTAACGCAGCACGATGCCCATTGTAGCGAGCGGGTAGAGCACAATAATATCGACATGCAAACGTTTCGGGCAACGGTAGCAACAGACCCCCGAGGGGGCATAACAAATCGTTGCACAACAAAAAAGGGGCCCGATGCCGCCGCACCGGACCCCGTCCCAAACTTTTATAGAAAACGATCTAGAAGATTACTCCTCCGAGCCGTCCTCCCCAGAAGCCTTCTTCTGCTGATCGAGCTTATGCTTACCACTTACGATAGACGTAGCGCCCAGTGTGGCCAAGCTTGCACTAGCAAGGCTCGCCATCACGATCAAGTCGCCCGTCTTGGGCATGTTGCCGCCCGAGGACTTGGTAGTTGTAGTCGTCGTGGTCGTGGTGGTCACCGTTTTGGAGTCATTTTGCTCTTGGACCCGGTTGTCAGCACCGCTCTTGTCGTCGTCTTCGGACTGTTTCTTTTCGCCCTCGGCCTTGCTCTTGTCCTTCTCCTCAGATTCAGACTTCTTATCCTCGTCCTTCTTCTGTTCGGACTTGTCGCTCTTCTCCTCAGAGCTAGAACCCTTATCGGATTCGGTCTTCTCGGAAGCCTTGTCCTTGGAGTCGCCCTTTGCGGCTTCGATCTTTTCCGTGGAAACCTGATCAGAGTTGCCCTTGTTCTGGGTCGAGCCGTTATTGACGCCAGCCATCAGCGAAGAGCCCAGCGTAGAACCAAGCTGCTCGGAGAAAGAAGGCTTCTTGTCCGGCGAAGCAACGGGAACGTCCGGCGCCTTATTCGAGTCATCCTTGGAAGCATCGGAACCAGGGGTTGCGTCAGAGCCGGAGCCGTTGTTAGAGCCGGTGCCAACGGACGAATCGCTCGAGCCGGTGGATGAGTTAGAGGTGCCAGCGCCGGTCGAACCAGAAGCGTCGCTGTCCGTATTGCCGGCAGAGCTTGAAGACGAATCGCCCGCAGCAGAGCCGTTTGAATCGGAGCCGTTCGAGGTAGAGCCGTTGTTGGTAGTGCCACCAGCAGAGCCATCACCGTCAGCACCGGTCGAGGGCGCATCCATCCTGTCATCGTTGGCATCGTCGCTCGAGTCGTCATTCGAATCAGGCGTCGGCGAGGGCGCCGGCGTGGGCTCGGGCTGCACGGGCGTCGCAGCGGCAGCGGCCTCGTCCTCGGCGATATAAACCAAGCAGTCCTTCAGCTCGTTGCGGTAGCGGTTCTTCCAGCCCTCATGATACTGGGGCTGGCTCGAATACTTGGTCGCCACGTTATTGACCACACTGTTGGAAAGCGCCGTCACAAACTCGCGATCAGTCATACTGTTAGAAAGGTTTGCCCAACGGAAGAAGTCCCTGCAGCCACCGGTGCCGCACATGTTGGTGATGCTCCACACCATGCCCTTAACGCAATCGGCACGGCCCGAAATATCAATGCCCAGGCCGCTCTTGAGCCACGCCTCGGTCACCGCATAGTACGAGTTGTACGCATACGCATCCTGCAGAGCCGAGAACTCAACAGGGTCGGTGTTATAAGCACCTCGGAAAGCCTCCTGCGCAATACGGCCCAACTCGGTGAGCTGGCCGTTCTCGTACATGGCATTGCTCGTGTTGGAAATCTCGCTGCCGCGATCAATCGCATCCTTGAGCATGCTGTATTTTTCGGGGTTGTAGTTGTAGGCCTGCTTCATAAACGGAATGAGCGACCATCGACGGTCGAACTGGTAATAACCCAGCGCGTTATAGCCGTCGCCATACGAAAAGCCCTGGTTATAGTTGCCATGGCTCTCGTACTTGGTAAAGTACTTCATCTCGGGGGTCACGTTAACAAACGAAACGCCCTGGACCGACCTCAGCACGCCCGAGAAGGACTGCTGGGTATAGAGACCCTTATCGATATCGGTCGCATCCGAGGCAACGCCCGGCGTGGGCTCCTCGGCAGCGGCGGGTGCCGGCACGGAAACGGCGCCAAACGAAAGCGCCAGCGTCAGGCCCGCGACAATAGCAGAATGCTTGCGCTGCATAAGATCCTCCCTGCATTGGTGTAGTTAAAGTGCAGTTTGCAAAGATAGAATTAAGTATTGCAGCTCACCCGTTGTTGCACAACAACCCCTCGGTAAACGGCAACAACCCTCCGCGAAATCTTAAGGAATTGCGCTAAACCTACAGCTTGATGTTGAAGTTGACTTCGGGGACGGCGGCCAGGTCGGCCAACGTCACGCCGTCGACGTACTTTTCGATCACGTCGTCCAGGCCGCGCCAGAACTTGACGGTTGAGCACAAATCGCTGCGGGTGCAGCTGTTGTCGATGCCGTCGCACGCCACGGGCGCCGTGCTGCCCTCGACAGCGCGCAGGATGTCGCCAGCACGCACCTCGGCGGGGTCCTTGGCCATCATGTAGCCACCGCCTTTGCCGCGCACGCTCTTAAGCAGGCCCGCCTTCATGAGCGGACGAACCAGCTGCTCCAAATACTTTTGCGAGATATGTTCACGGTCGGCAACCTCGCGCAAAGCAATCTTGCCCTCGGCGTCACCCAGCGCCGCGATATAGATCATTAACCGGAGGGCATAGCGGCCCTTAGAAGAAATGAGCATACCTACCCTCCCATCGCATCTGGAACAACATAACCAGGTTTGTTTGTCCCAAATCTTAAGTAAGTGGGACAAACACAACAGGTTATTTTGTCCCAGAATTTGAAAAGTCGAGTGGATTAGTCGGGTTTTCCCTTGACTAACGCCGAACCCATAGTAACTTTATTCCGAGAAGATTCCTAGGGTTTAGTACACCTATGAGTACACCATATACAGAGAGGGACAGCATGAGCGCAAATCCGCTACTTTCCATCGAAGGTCTCACCGCCTCCGTGGACGAGAAGACCATCCTCCACAATGTCAACCTCAACGTCGCCGCCGGCGAGACCCACGTGCTGATGGGCCCCAACGGCGCCGGCAAGTCTACCCTCGGCCACCTGGTCATGGGCGACCCCGTCTACACGGTCAACGACGGCCGCATCGTCTTTGACGGCCAGGACATCACCGAGCTCACCACCGACAAGCGCTCGCGCGCCGGCCTGTTCCTGAGCTTCCAGGCCCCTGTCGAGATCCCCGGCGTGCCACTGTCGAGCTTTTTGCGCGCCAGTATCGCCGGCCGCCCCGGCCTGGAGATGAAGGGCAAGGAATTCCGTCGTCGCGTCAAGGAGCTCGCGGCCGAGCTTAACATGGATACCGCCTACCTCAACCGTGAGCTGGGCGTGGGCTTCTCGGGCGGCGAGAAAAAGAAGGTCGAGATGCTCCAGCTTCTGCTGCTGCAGCCCAAGCTCGCCATCTTGGACGAGACCGACTCCGGCCTGGACGTCGACGCCCTGTCCACCGTCAGCCACGGTATGGACGCCTACCGCAAGAGCTGCGACGGCTCCATGCTCATCATCACGCACAACACGCGCATCCTGGAGCACCTGGATGTCGACCGCGTCCACGTTATGGTCAAGGGCCACATCGTGCGCGAGGACGATGCCTCGCTGATCCCCTGGATCGACAAGAACGGCTTTGAGACCTTCGAGCGCGAGGCCGCCGAGCAGCGCGCCCAGGCCGAGGCCGCCGCTGCCGAGCAGCAGGCGTAAAGGGGCGACGCAATGACCAAGAACCGCACCGAGGTCGCGGACATCGACCGCAGCCTCTACGACTTCACCTACGGCGAGGAGGGATTCGAGCGCCTCGACGCCGGCATCACGCCCGACATCGTGCGCGAGATCAGCGCCAAGAAGGACGAGCCACAGTGGATGCTCGATCTGCGCTTAAAGTCCCTCGAGATCTTCAATCGTTTTCCCGACCCGACGTGGGGCCCCTCCATCGAGGGCCTGGACATGGACAACATCGTCACCTACGTCAAGCCCAACACCGACCAAAAGCACGACTGGGAGTCGGTGCCCGACGACATCAAGAACACCTTTGAGCGCCTGGGCATCCCCGAGGCCGAGCGCAGCTACCTGGCGGGCGTCGGCGCGCAGTACGACTCCGAGCTGGTCTACCACAACATGCAGGACACCGCGTCCAAGATGGGTATCGTCTATTCCGGCATCGAGGAGGCCCTGCACGACCCGCAGTGGGAGCCGCTCATCCACGAGAAGTTTATGACGCTCATCCCGCCCACCGACCACAAGTTTGCGGCCCTGCACGGCGCCGTATGGTCGGGCGGCTCGTTTGTCTACGTGCCCAAGGGCACCAAGTTGGACTTCCCGCTGCAGAGCTACTTCCGCCTTAACGCCAAGGGCGCCGGCCAGTTTGAGCACACGCTCATCATCGTCGAGGACGACGCCGACCTGCACTTCATCGAGGGTTGCTCCGCGCCCAAGTACAACGTTGCCAACCTCCACGCCGGCGCCGTCGAGCTCTTTGTGGGCAAGCGTGCGCACCTGCGCTACTCGACCATCGAGAACTGGTCCAAAAACATGTACAACCTCAACACCAAGCGTGCGCGCGTGGACGAGGATGGCGACATAGAGTGGATCAGTGGCTCCTTCGGCAGCCACGTGGGCTACCTCTACCCCATGAGTGTGCTCAACGGCCGCCGCGCCCGGTCGAGCTTTACCGGCATCACCTTTGCCGGCGCCGGGCAGAACCTCGATACCGGCTGTAAGGTCGTGCTCAACGCCCCCGAGACCTCGGCAACCGTCGAGACCAAGGGCATCTCCAAGAGCGGCGGCATTCAGACCTTCCGCAGCTCCATCGTGGCCACGCCCAAGGCCGAGGGTTCCAAGGCAACCGTGAGCTGCCAGTCGCTCATGCTCGACGACCAGAGCCGCTCCGACACCATCCCCGCCATGGACATCCGCGCCAAGAACGTCGACATCGGCCACGAGGCCACCATCGGCCGCATCGGCGACGACAAGGTGTTCTACCTGATGAGCCGCGGCATCTCGGAGGAAGAGGCCCGCACCATGATCGTCAACGGCTTTGCCAACCCGGTCTCCAAGGAGCTGCCGCTGGAGTACGCCGTCGAGATGAACAACCTGATCAAGCTCGAGATGGAAGGAGCGATCGGATAATGAAACAGGAAACCAACACCGCTGCTACCACCCTTGAGCAGGTCAACGCGATGCCGGCTGCCACTTGGGGCTGGCTGAAGATGAATCAGACCAAGCTCGAGCTCTCTGACGAGCTTGCCGCCGCTCCCGCGGAGGCCGTTGAGGTCGAAGGCTTGGGCGAGCAGTTTATTGGCGTGACAGACGCGTTCGACGCCGCCATGGACGCCATGGCCGAGCGCTTCCCCGAGCGCCGCTCCTCCGCCCCCGGTGATGCCGCCGACCGCGCCCGCATCACGCCCGAGACCGAGCTTGACGTGCCCGCCACCTCCGTCTACCAGGCCGGCGCCATCAAGCTCGAGGAGGAGCTCTCCCCTGCTGAAGCCTTCGAAACCGGCATGGGCGAGGCTGCCTACGCCTACTTGGCCGAGCACGCTACCAAGCGCATCGTCATCGATGTGCCCGCATACCAGCACGCCACGGTTACCGTGCGTGTGAGCGGTGTCGATGCCGCCGCGGCCATCGCCGCCATCGACGTCGTCGCTCGCCCGCAGGCAACGCTCGACCTGCATATTGCCCTAGACTCTCCTGTTACCGGCGAGGGTGTCGTGGGCTCCGTGCTACGCGTGTGCGCCCACGAGTACGCCACCGTCAACGTGACCTGCACGCAGACACTCGACGACAGCTGGATCGCACTCGACGACACCGGCCTGTTCCTGGACGAGGGCGCGCGCGTCAACGTGCAGCACACCGTCCTGGGTGCCGGCGCCAGCGCCACCGGCCTTGCCGGCGACCTGCTGGGCGACACCGCCAAGGTGACCATCGATACCGATTACTTGGGCGCCCGCGAGCAGGTGCGCGACTTTAACTACGAGCTGCGCCACCGCGGTCGCAAGACCGAGTGCGAGATCGACGCCAACGGCGTGCTGACCGGCACGTCCAAGAAGGTCTACCGTGGCACCATCGACCTCGTGCACGGCTGCAAGGGTGCAACCGGCACCGAACGCGAGACGGTGCTTTTGGCCAACAAGGGCGTCGACAACAAGACCGTTCCCGTCATTCTCTGTGACGAGGACGACGTCGCCGGCAACCACGGCGCCACCATCGGTCACGTCCGCGACGAGCAGCTGTTCTACCTCGCCTGCCGTGGCCTTGACCAAAACGCCGCCGAGGACCTGTTCATCCGCGCCAAGCTGGAGGACGCCGCGCTTTCCGCCACCGACGAGCGCACCCGCGCCGCCGTCGTCCGCCTAGGCAACAACCTGATCGACAACTTTGAAGAGGAGCTCGCATGATCGACACCGAGCACGTTAAATGCGATACCTGTACTGCCCCCGAGCCCATGGAGCTCGACGCCAGCGACGAGGCTTCGCGCTGCTGGCCCACCGTGGACATCGAGACCAACCCCTACAAGGGCCAGTTCCCGCTGTTCCAGCAGCACCCCGAGATCGCCTTCCTCGATAGCGCCGCCACCGCGCAGCGCCCTGCCTGTGTGCTCGACGCCGAACGCGACTTCTACCAGCGCATGAACGCCAACCCCCTGCGCGGCCTGTACTCGCTGTCCGTCGAGGCCACCGACGCCATCGCGAAGGTCCGCCAGCAGATCGCTGACCTCATCGGCGCCTCACAGGCCAACGAGGTCGTCTTCACCCGCAACACGAGCGAGTCGCTCAACCTGGTCGCTAAGAGCTTTGCGCCCACAGTGCTCGAACCGGGCGACGAGGTCGTCATCACCATTATGGAGCACCACTCCAACCTGATTCCGTGGCAGCAGGTCTGCCGCGAAACCGGCGCCAAGCTCGTCTACCTCTACCCCACCAAGACCGGCCAGCTCACCACCGAGGAGGTTCTTGCCAAGGTGGGTCCCAAGACCAAGATCCTAGCCGTGGGACAGGTCTCCAACGTGCTGGGCGTCGAGAACCCGGTCAAGAACCTCGGCAAACTCGTGCACAAGTACGGCGGCTACCTGGTCGTCGACGGCGCGCAGTCGCTGCCGCACATGCCGGTCGATGTGGCCGACCTGGGCGCCGACTTCTTTGCCTTTAGTGCGCACAAGGCCATGGGCCCCATGGGCATCGGCGTGCTGTGGGGCAAGATGGACCTGCTCAACGCCATGCCGCCCATGCTTACCGGCGGTGAGATGATCGACTCGGTTACTGAGCAGGACGCCGTCTGGGCTCCCGTCCCCGAGAAGTTCGAGGCCGGCACGCAGGACGCCGCCGGCATCTTCGCCACAGGCGCCGCCCTCGACTACCTCGTCAACACGGTGGGCTACGAAAACATCCAGGCACGCGAGCAGGCACTCGTCCACTACCTGATGGGCGAGCTCATGCAGCTCGACTTTGTCCAGATCATCGGCTCAATCTATTGGGATAACCACCACGGTGTCGTGAGCTTTAATGTCAAGGGCATCCACCCGCACGATGTCGCGAGCATCATGGACATGGACGGCGTCTGCATCCGCGCCGGTCACCACTGCGCGCAGCCGCTGCTCACCTGGCTGGGCGTCGAGAACCTTGCCTGCTGCCGCGCCAGCGTGGCCTTCTACAACGACAAGGCCGACATCGACAAGTTCATCGCCGGCCTGCATCACGTTTGGAGCACATTCAATGGGTAATCTGTACACCTCCACCACATTTATGGAGCACAACTCGCACCCCGACTATAAGTACGAGATGGATGCTCCCACGCACGAGCACGACGGCATCAACCCCAGCTGCGGAGACGAGCTCACCTTGCAGCTGCGTGTCGAGAACGGCGTGATCGAGGAGGCCTCCTTTACCGGCCACGGCTGCGCCATCAGTCAGGCCAGCGCCGACATCATGGCCGACCTCATCACCGGCGAGACGGTCGAGGAAGCGCGTCGCTTGGCAGGGCTCTTCCTCGCCATGATCCGCGGCGAACAGCTCTCCGAGGAGGACCTGGAAGATCTGGACGAGGCCGCCCAGCTCCAGGACATCTCGCACATGCCCGCCCGCGTCAAATGCGCCGAGCTCGCCTGGCGCACCCTCGACGGCATGCTCGAGGGGCAAGCAAACCAGTAGCGTATGCCCCGAATCCAAGGTTTTTGATTGCCGAGCCGCCCGATACGGGCGGCTCTGTTTTTCTAATGAGCGCGAACGCACAAAGTCCGCGCGTCCGGCACCCCGTCTGTCATTTACCACACAGCCAGACGCGAACACGGGCGTTTTCCACAGCACCAAAGGCCTGCGGCAGGGCCACGAGCACGCCTAGCATCGTCCCATGCCCCATCCAGCTGGGCTCCGATTCGCTTCGCGCCTGCTGCAGACGGGTCCCATAGGGAGCGGCGTGCATTTTTGCGAATATTCAGCACGCCAAGCTGTGTGTATACGCATCGAAAGCGTTAATCAACGTCTCCAGGCGCATATATAGTGCGTTTTAGAACAAGCATCGTGGTCTCAGGGGCGCAAACATGAGCTTCGGGAGCGCATCGGCAGGCATAAATAGCTTCGGGGCCCGTATGTTGCAAAATTGCGACGGTAGTGGCAGTACCGCGATGCTGAAAACTCCATTTTTTGCACGGCGCAGATGGGGGTAGGCACGGGCAAACCCGGACTGAGCCCTTATTTTATGCAAGATGGCGATTGTTCTATGCATATTAAGAAGTGCAGTTGCCGCACCAAGCTTTTGAACGCTTGTTGCGGCGTATGGACGACCCCATCTGCGGCGCACAGGCGACCCTACATCACGTTTCCGCCAGTCCGCATCGCCGTCCGCGCGCGGGCACGCACAATACGAGAGACGGTACTTTTGCCAATCCCGGTATAGCGCTCAATCTGGCGCACCGTGAAACCGGCATCGTGCAATCCAAAAATAACGGTATCGCGCTGCGCCGGCGGTGCGGCTTTAACCCCGCGAAGCGGAACCCCGAGTTCCTTAGCCATCTTGCCGGCAAAGGCGTGGCGTTCCCACTCCGTCTCTTTCATATCGCCCAGCGCTGGCTCGCCGCCGTCGGGCGTCGAAAGTGAATAGGCAATAAAGCCCTCGGCAGAACCAAAGAGCTCAAGCACGCAAGAAGGATCAGAAAATCCCCTCGCGACATCAGCCGCGTCACCGTCGTAAGCGCGCAAATGCTCCGCAAAGCTGCTCCAGGGATAACGCTCGATTAGGCCAACGCCCGCCTCCTGTGGATCGGCGTGTACGGAGCGAATAGCCTCCATCACCTGCCAGTCGGTATCGAGCGAGCGCCGGTCAAAACGGTTCTGGAACAGATGACCTGTGCGCCCCGTGCGTTTATTGAACCGCCGCGCGTACGTCAAAAGCAGCCGGTGCATCGCCGCGCTCATCGCGTCCTCGTAATCTGCCAGCACCAGATGCACGTGATTGCCCATAAGACACCAAGCGATAACCGTGACGCCTGCCTCCCGGCAGCAGTCGCGCATCAACTCCAAAAACTCCCACCGGTCTTCATCGCCCTCAAAGATGAGCTGCTTGCCCGTACCGCGGGCACAGACATGGTAAAAGCCGGTAACCGTTCTCCAAACGCGCTGCATGGCGCTCCCTTCGCCGGGATCTGCTTGCCATCCAATACAGCACGATTGAAGCGTGCCATCAAAACATCCACGCAAAACAATAGACTCGCGCGGCCAAAGGCAGTAAATAGGCGGCGAACGGCACCGTTGCAACAGGTCAGCCACTGCAACGCTTACAAGAGCTGACCAAAAGCTTGCCCAAGACGAACCCCCTCTACGGAAGTTCGCGACCACAGAACATAGAGTTAAACCGTTTCAATTTAAACTTCCGGACTTCTCGCTACGAAAACTGAGCCGTTCGCCGAATATTCCGTGCATTTCGCGGTATTATAGGGGCTGCATGTCATGTCCCTTTCGAAGGGTCGCCCGGCAATCGCCAGCCACGACCCCCAGACGGGACGCCAACACGATAGAGAGGAGAGGCATGCAGTACTCACAGGAAGTGGAGAACATGTGCCCCGTTGCCAAGGGTGCATACCACGGCCCCGCACCCATCCCCGAGGAGGGCAAGTGGGTCCAGGCTAAGGAGATTTCCGACATCTCCGGTCTTACGCACGGTGTGGGTTGGTGCGCACCTCAGCAGGGCGCCTGCAAGCTCACGCTGAACGTCAAGGACGGCATCATCGAGGAGGCCCTCGTTGAGACCATCGGCTGCTCGGGCATGACCCACTCTGCCGCCATGGCTTCCGAGATCCTTCCCGGTAAGACCATCCTCGAGGCCCTCAACACCGACCTCGTCTGCGACGCCATCAACGTTGCTATGCGCGAGATCTTCCTGCAGATCGTTTACGGCCGCAGCCAGACCGCGTTCTCCGAGGGCGGCCTGCCCGTGGGCGCCTCCCTCGACGACCTCGGCAAGGGCCTTCGCTCTCAGGTCGGCACCATGTTCGGCACCAAGGCCAAGGGCGCTCGTTACCTCGAGCTCGCTCAGGGCTACGTCACCCGCATGGCTCTCAACGACAAGAACGAGATCATCGCATTCGAGTTCCTGAACCTCGGCAAGTTCACCGACGCCGTCAAGGCCGGCAAGACCCCCGAGGAGGCCATCGCTGGCGCTATGGGCCACTATGGTCAGTGGGAGAACGCTGCCAAGTACATCGACCCGCGCACCGACGAGGAGACTCACTCCGTCGCCAGCGTGTTCCCGGTTCACGAGTAGAAAGGGAGGGAAATAACTATGACTGTTACGTTCGAAGGTTACGAGCGCCGCGCTGACAAGATCAACAAGTGCCTCGCCGACAACGGCATCGCCTCCCTCGAGGAAGCTCTGCAGATCTGCACCGACAAGGGCTTCAACCCGCGTGAGATCGTCAACAACACCCAGTCCATCGCCTTCCAGAACGCCGAGTGGGCCTACACCCTCGGTTGCGCTCTCGCTGTCAAGCGTGGCGCCAAGACCGCTTCTGAGGCTGCCGCCATCATCGGCGAGGGCATCCAGGCCTTCACCGTTCCCGGCTCCGTCGCCGAGGACCGCAAGGTCGGTCTGGGCCACGGCAACCTGGGCGCTATGCTGCTCTCCGACGACACCGAGTGCTTCGCCTTCCTGGCTGGCCACGAGTCCTTCGCTGCCGCTGAGGGCGCTATCGGCCTGGCTCTGAACGCCAACAAGGCTCGCAAGAAGCCGCTGCGCGTTATCCTCAACGGTCTGGGCAAGGACGCCGCTCAGATCATCGCCCGCATCAACGGCTTCACCTACGTGAAGACCCAGTTCGACTACTACACGGGCGAGCTCAAGGTCGTCGAGACCATCCCCTACTCCGATGGTCCCCGCGCTGCCGTTAACTGCTACGGCTCCGACGACGTCCGCGAGGGCGTTGCCATCATGTGGCACGAGAACGTCGACATCTCGATCACCGGTAACTCCACCAACCCCACGCGCTTCCAGCACCCCGTCGCTGGCACCTACAAGAAGGAGCGCCTCGAGGCTGGCAAGAAGTACTTCTCCGTCGCTTCTGGTGGCGGCACTGGCCGTACCCTGCACCCGGACAACATGGGCGCCGGCCCTGCCTCTTACGGCATGACCGACACCATGGGCCGCATGCACTCCGACGCCCAGTTCGCCGGTTCTTCCTCCGTGCCTGCGCACGTCGACATGATGGGTCTCATCGGCATGGGCAATAACCCCATGGTCGGTGCCACCGTCGCCTGCGCTGTCGCCGTCGAGGAGGCCCTCAAGGCCTAGTCGCGCCCGCGCGATGCTCACATAGTTGAGCTTTGGAGCCGCTACCTTTCGGGGTAGCGGCTCTTTTTGTTTACGCTGTCGCAGGGCAGCTAATGCCGATATATCAGTTGGGGCGAAATACGAGATGTGATGAGACGGAGCGTCAGAACGTCCATGACGCCCACCTGCCATATTTGCCCTTTACCGATTTGCCGAGTCTTTGCGGCCCCATTGCCGATCACCCATGCGACAATGCGCCGGACGAGAAAGGAATCCGATGGAATCGACTGATGTACTGGTAATTGGATCTGGCATTGCGGGCCTTTGCGCCGCCATCGAAGCGGCACGCACGGGCGCAACCGTCGCTGTGGCAAGCGCCGGCAAGACTATGAGTGGATCGAGCTTCTTCCCCGGAACCTGGGGCCTGGGGCTTATCGGACCCGTTAACGAAGACGACGAACAAGACCTCATCGATACCATCCAGACCGTTGGTGGCGGCGTCGCCGACCCCGAGCTTGTCCAGACGTTTGTCCACGGCATTCCCCAGGCAATTGAATGGCTCGAGCAAGACCTGGGCGTTGAGCTCCAGCGTCCGCAAAGCGCCGAGAGCGCCCAGCAAAAGCAGTTTATCCCCTGCTTTGACCACAAGACGCGCATGTGGCGCGGCCTCACCCGCAAACCCCTTGAGGACGCTCTGACAGCCCGGATCGAGTCGCTCGGCATTCGCCTGCTCCCCCGCCATGAGCTTATCGACCTTGTTGAGGACACGAACGGCAGAATAACCGGAACCGTGCTCTACGACCTCACCGAAAATCGAATCGTGCCCTTTGCCGCCAAGGCCACGATCATCGCAGCCGGTGGCACAAGCGGCCTGTTCGAGCGCAGCCTTACGTCGGCTGATGTGCTCAGCTCCTCGCAGGCCATCGCGCTGGCGCACGGCGCAACACTTACTAATATAGAGTTCATGCAGATGATGCCCGGCTTCATCGAGCCCAAGCGCAACCTGGTCTTCAACGAGAAAACCTGGCGCTACGTACATGTAGACCAGCCGGTAGATATTGCCGACGACAAGCTGGACGACCTGCTCGAGCAGCGCTCTGGATATGGTCCCTTCACGTCACGCTTGGCCTCCCGCGCTATCGATCTCGTCATCGATCAGACAAGTGTCGAAGGCCTGGCACTCCACTACGACTTCCCTCGCGAGGATGTCCCAGAGTTTGTGCAGACCTTTGCCACCTGGCTGCAAGACGAGCACGGCATCGCCCCGACTGACGAGATGCGCGTTGCGATGTATGCCCACGCCGCTAACGGCGGCATCAAGATCGACATGACCGCGTACACGGGCATTGAGGGCCTCTTCGCCTGCGGTGAGGCAACAGGCGGCATGCACGGCGCCGACCGCATCGGCGGCTTGTCAAGCGCCAACGGCATCGTGTTTGGGCGCATCGCGGGCGCATCGGCAGCCCAAGCAGCGCTGGACGCTCCCGAGGCGGCCGCTCCGATGGATATCGCCCTCCCTCAGTATGGCATTGCCACAACAGATGCCGAACGCCTGACACACAGCCTTAAGCACACGATGAGTACCTATTGCATGATCAACAGGACCGAAGCAGGTCTATCCAAGGCCCTGCAACAGCTTGAAAGCCTGAAAGACGAGGCAACGGCGCTGAGCAAGCCGCATGCCAAAGACAGCGAGATCGCAGCCCTCGCCCGCCTGCAATCGCAGAATCAGCTGGCAACGGAGATGGTCAAAGCCATGCGCAAGCGGACCGAAAGCCTGGGTTCGCACTATCGATCGAATTAAACTGGACACCTATCTAGAGCAGAGCACAACTAATCGATATCTATGGGCCCCGTGACCTCGAAGTGGCACGGGGCCCATTCGTGTCCGCACGGCAGCGTATCCTTATTCTGAGTACAGAGCGGGCAAAGCGCGCATAGACAATAGATCAGCGAGGAGGAGATATGGACAGTAGTGATATCGAGAAGTGGCGTGTCGAACTTGATAGCTACGCCAATGTGGAAGACGGCGTTGAGTATTGGCTCGCACGCGATTTAATGGAACCCATGGGATACACTCGATGGGAGAACTTCGCCGAAGTTGTTAAGAGGGCAAAAGTCTCGTGCGAAACAAACAAAACTCCAGTTGATTCCCATTTTCGTGACACCACGAAAATGATAACTGCCGGTGTCGCCGCTCGCGCGGTTAAAGACTACAAGCTTACGCGCTATGCATGCTATTAATCGCCCAAAACGGAGATTCAAACAAGCCAGAGATCGCGCTCGCCCAGGCATACTTTGCCGTGCAGACGCGCCGCCAAGAGCTCATAGAGCAGCGCTTCGCAGAGATTCAGCGCTTACAGGCGCGCCACTCGCTATCCGATTCAGAGAAACAGCTCTCGGGTATTGCGTTCAAACGCGGCGTGGACTCCAAAGGATTCGCGATCATCAAGTCGAAGGGCGACGAAGCGTTATTCGGCGGCAGAAGCACGGCGGAAATGAAACAACAGCTCGGCGTATCCAAGAGCTCGGCATTGGCGGACAGGCTAGCCGATGTTCTCATCAAAGCAAAGGACCTTACGAACTCGATGACGGCCTTCAACGCCGAGGAACACGACCTGTACGGTCTGGACCAGATCAAGCAAGAGCACGTCGAGAACAACACAAGCGTGCGTGGCAGCCTCATCGACCGCGGAATTGTACCCGAGAACCTACCGCCTGCCGAAGATACAAAGAAGCTCGAACGTCGCGTGAAAGCAGACGAGAAAAAGCTCAAGGAGGGTACAGACGGATTCACCGACCCCCAGGGCAGGCTCGACTTGTAAAGCGTCTGTGCCCTTACGGGTTCGGCCCCATGCGAGGTTAATAAAAAAGACGGCCAACCGAAGTTGACCGTCTTAACAATCTTTGGTGGGCCGTCAGGGGGTCGAACCCTGGACCTTGGGATTAAGAGTCCCCTGCTCTACCAACTGAGCTAACGACCCAAAGCTAAAGTCCGTTGTGGCGGACTTTAGAGGAGATATCGTGTGGTGGGCCGTCAGGGGGTCGAACCCTGGACCTTGGGATTAAGAGTCCCCTGCTCTACCAACTGAGCTAACGACCCGATATCAACACGAAGCAAGAACTGGGGTGGGTAAAGGGACTCGAACCCTCGACCTACGGGACCACAACCCGTCGCTCTAGCCAACTGAGCTACACCCACCGTGTCCTGTGCGCTTCGCGCTCGACTATTATTGCAAGGAACGCCACGCGATGCAAGCCCCAATTTTCAAGAATTTTGAAAAGAGTTTTTCGAGACCATTTCGAGCAATTCCCACCGGTTTCATAGGAGTAAACTTGCCCCACTGCAAATGCTCGAAAGGACAAGCATGAAAGAACTCTCCAACCGTACGGCAACGTTTACCGATTCGGTCATCCGCCGCATGACGCGCATCTCCAATAAGTATGGCGCCGTCAACCTGTCGCAGGGCTTCCCCGACTTCGATCCCCCGGCGCAGCTGCTCAACAGCCTGAGCGCCATCGCCAGCGACCCCAAGCCGCTCTATCACCAGTACTCCATCACCTGGGGCTCCCAGGCCATGCGTGAGGCGCTTGCCGCCAAGCAGGAGCACTTTATGGGCATGCCGATCAACCCCAACGAGAACATCGTGGTCACCTGCGGCTCCACCGAGGCCATGATGGCCGCCATGATGACGGTCACAAACCCCGGCGACAAGGTCGTCATCTTCTCGCCATTCTACGAGAACTACGGCGCCGACACGATCCTCTCGGGTGCCGAGCCCATCTACGTGCCGCTTAACCCACCTGCGTTCGACTTTGACCGCGAGACACTCGAGGCGGCCTTCCGCGACAACGATCCCAAGGCCATCGTCCTGTGCAACCCTTCCAACCCCTGCGGCAAGGTCTTTACGCGCGAGGAGCTCACCTTTATCGCCGACCTCTGCAAAAAGTACGACGCCTACTGCATTACCGACGAGGTATACGAGCACATCGTCTACGCGCCCCACGAGCACGTCTATATGGCCACGCTGCCCGGCATGTTCGATCGAACCATCAGCTGCAGCTCGCTGTCCAAGACCTACTCCATCACCGGCTGGCGCCTAGGCTACACCATCGCTCCCGCCGAAATCACCGAGCGCATCAAAAAGGTCCACGACTTCCTCACCGTAGGCGCCGCCGCTCCCCTGCAAGAGGCCGTCGTCACCGCCCTCAACTTCGACGACAGTTATTACCAGGAGGTCCTCGACCTCTACACCGCCAAGCGCGACCTATTCTGTCAGGGACTCGACAGCATCGGCCTCACGCACAACGTGCCGCAGGGCGCCTACTACGTGATGATGGACATCTCTGAGTTTTGCTATGACAGCGACCTCGACTTCTGCGAGGACCTAGCCTCAAAGGTGGGCGTGGGCGCCGTGCCCGGCTCGAGTTTCTTCCGCGAGCCTGTCAACCATCTGGTCCGTTTCCACTTTGCCAAGCGAGACGAAACGCTCAACGCAGCACTCGAGAACCTCAAGTCCCTGCGAGATAAAATCAAGCCGCGCGGGTAGAGACGGCCCAACAACTAAAAGCACCAAAGAAACCTCGCATCGTCCGTTGGGCTGCAAGGTTTCTTTTTATAGCGCTTTCTTAGTTTTTTAGGGCGCTATACTTTAGAGGTGAAGTAACTCGCCCAATAGAGAGGGACGCTATGGCAGAGCAGCAGCTTATCGGAGCGCTCGAGGCCGGCGGCACAAAGATGGTGTGCGCCACGGGCTATGCGGACGGCACGGTCCTGGAGCGCGAGCAGATTGCGACCACAACCCCGCAGGAGACCGTTGAGGCCGTCAACGCATGGTTTGCAGACAAAGGCATCGCCGCCCTGGGCATCGGAGCTTTTGGCCCCACCGCAGTCAACCCCGCCTCGCCCCAGTACGGCAAGATCTTGGAGACCCCCAAGACGGCATGGCGCTACTTTGACCTGCTGGGCACCATTCAAAACGAGCTCGACATTCCCTGCGGCTACGATACCGACGTCAACGTCGCCTGCTTGGGCGAGGTCACCTTTGGTTGCGCCCAAGGCCTCACGGACGTGGTGTATCTGACCATCGGCACCGGCGTGGGCGCCGGCGTGCTTTCGGGCGGCCAGCTCGTGCACGGCATGATGCACCCCGAGGCCGGTCACATCCTGGTCACGCGCGACCCGCGCGACACCATTGGCGAGCACAGCGGCTGCCCCTTCCACGACAACTGCCTCGAGGGCCTCATCGCCGGCCCCGGCGTTAAAAAGCGCTGGGGTGGCAAGAGCGCCGGAGAGATGGCCGATGACTCGGAGGCCATGGACCTGCTCGCCGGCTATCTGGCGCAGGCGCTCATGACCTACATCCTGTGCTACGCACCGCAGAAGATCGTCATCGGTGGCGGCGTGGCCGACCACACCCCCATCGTGCCGCTCGCACGCAAGAAGTGCGCCGAGATGCTCAACGGCTACATCGTCACGCCCGAGATGGCCGACATCGATAGCTACATCGTCAACAACAGCCTCGAGGGCAAGCAGGGCATTATGGGCTGCCTGGCCCTGGGCGCACAGGCGCTTCAGTAGCAGACGCACCCACAGGACGTGGCGCGCCCGGCAAATCCGACCTACGGAACGACGCCACCACGCCTCATATAAGCTCTCAAATAAAAAAGGCCGCCTAGGACCAAACAATACGTCCTAGGCGGCCTTTTTGGCGCACATCAGCGACCGTAAGAGATATCGGAGCACAACGCCCGTTGCCGCACCACAGCAGTCGATCATCACATCGGTGATCATGCCGGCGCGTCCCGGCACAAAGAGCTGAATCGTCTCGTCGATCGAGGGAATCAGCAGCAGGAACACCGCCGTGGGCAGCAGCACGTCAAAGGTGCGCCGGCCCTCAAAATCAAAGGCGTGCGTTGCCAAGATGCCGAGCACCATATACTCGGTAAAATGCGCGCACTTGCGAACAACAAAGTTGGTCACCCATGCATATGGGAGTCCCACGCCGCGCAGGAAACCGCGGATAGCTTCCATGACCGTTAGGCTCAGCGAACCCGACCCCGAGCCGGGAACCAGCGAATTGCCCCAGATCAAGAGCGCCATCAGGCAGGTCACGACCGCCCATTTTCGATTGATCTTAACCATGCAGAAGTTATGCCTCCGCGCGGAGCGGCGCGAAGCTGGCGGTACCGCCCTCGATAACGCTCAGATAGGCACGGCCCGTACGCTTGGCGGTAGAGGACTGCAGGCGCTCGATCTCTTCCTCGAGGATCTGATTGACGCGCTCGTGACGACGATTTTCCATAATGCCGGCGGCAATAGCCTCGGCTCGCTCGATGCCCTCGCGCGAGATACGGGCGGTATCCTCGGGGAACACAGCGCTGTGACGGCCGACATAGGCGGGTGCAGCAGGTTGAGGGGCAGCGACGGGAGCGGGAGCTGCAACAGGAGCAGGCTCGTCGATCTCGTCCAGAATCGCGGTGGCAGCGGCCCACATGTCCTCGTGGCCCGAGTAATCGGCCATGGGGACATCAACCTCGAGCGAGGCATCCGGAAGGTCGCCGGTGTCGATGCGATCTTGGGCATCAATCGATGCGGTGATGGCTGCAGGCTCATCGAGGTCATCGAGATCGATGTCCGCGGCACCGAAAATGATAGGCATGCTGGCGAGGTTTGCGTTGTACGGCGCAGCCTCAGCCGCCCGCTGCTGGGCAGGAGCGCCCCAAAGCGAGCTTTCGGCGGCACGGCGGGCGGCAACGGCCTCCTCGTCCGCGGTCATGGCTTCATCAACGTACGAATTATCGGCAGAAGCGTTCGCGTCCGCCGAGGTGGCGCTGCAGGCGTTATTGGCTGCCGCGTTGGCAACGAGTGCCACAAAAGCCGCCGTGCTGCCCGCAGGGGCGGCCTGGGAGCCAGACACGGCGCGTGCCGCGGCGGCGATGTCGTCGCGATTGAAGGAGCCGGTCTGCCCGCCGTTGGTGAGCTCGTCGATGGCGACTTGATAGACGTCGCGCGAGCGCGCAGGGTCGCAGCTCACCGGCGAATCGTCGTCGAGCATGCTGTCGATCATGGACCAAGCCTCGGCCTCATCCATGGCATCTGCGGCTCGAGCGATGGTAGGGACACCATCATCGGCATGACGGCGCTGGAACGCACCAGTCAGGCCGGAAAGGAATGCCGAGGTAGACTGCTCCGACTGAGCCTGAGAAGCAGAAGTCGCAGCGTAAGGAGTCGCATCCTGCTGCTGAGCTGGAATCGAGGCGGTCTTGAACTCGCTTTGATGCTGATTGAGATTGGCGGCACCGCCCATGGCATCGGGCTGGAACAGACGCTCTTCACGCTGCACACGGTACTCGGAGATACCCAGCGAGGCGGCATAGATACCCCACGCCCGCCACCGGCGCCCAAGCGCGAAGGGAACCGCACCCGCCACGACCGTCTCGTTCACCGACGAAAACGGCAGCGTCGCGGCATACATAACCACGGGAGCGGCAAGACCGATCCCGCACGAAAGTCCGGCAAGGACTGCTCGTTGTGTTGCATCAGAAGAAGCCATGAGCTCTCCCCATCTTCCAGCACCCAAATCGCATCATTCAGTTGGCTGCGCGAGAGAAGATGAAGCGGGGCTATGCCCCAAAGCAACGGTATATGGTTCGTTTCATCTGCGTTTTCCGTCGCGAAGCTTAAAAGCTATTATGCGAAACCACCCTGCCGATTGCAAGCGACGATGTCGGATTGAAACGGGAAACCTGCTGCTCGTCGGTCTTACGGTCAAAAATAAGCGCGGAGCGGCGCAATGGAAAGGGGCCGAGGCTCAAAGCCCCGACCCTTTATCGCATTGATGACTATCGCAGCGCGTGGATGACAACCTAGAACGTCTGCTCGTAGTCGCTGTGTTTTTTGGCCGAACGCACCAGGAACTCCTGGTTGGTGTTGGTGCCCTTCAGACCCTTGATAAACGACGCCGCCGCACGCTCGGTATTGTTCATGCCGGCAAGAATGCGACGCAGACCAAAGACAAACGGACGCATCTGCTCGTCGACCAACAGGTCCTCGTTACGCGTACCGGAGGCAACGGGGTCGATAGCCGGGAAGATGCGGCGGTCGGCCAGGTCGCGGTCGAGCTTAAGCTCCATGTTGCCGGTGCCCTTGAACTCCTCAAAGATGACCTCGTCCATCTTGGAACCGGTGTCGATGAGGGCAGAGGCCAGGATGGTAAGCGAGCCACCGTTCTCGATATTGCGGGCTGCACCCAAGAAGCGCTTGGGCGGATATAGGGCCGCCGAATCGACGCCGCCCGAAAGGATGCGGCCCGAGGCGGGCGCCGCCAAGTTGTAGGCGCGGGCGAGGCGCGTGATGGAGTCGAGCACCACCACGACGTCGCCACCCAGCTCTACGATGCGCTTGGCGCGCTCGATGACGAGCTCTGCCACGCGAGTGTGGTTGTCGGCAGGCATATCGAAGGTCGACGCCACAACCTCACCCTTGATGGAACGCTGCATATCGGTGACCTCTTCGGGGCGCTCATCGACGAGCAGGCAGATGAGGTGCACCTCGGGGTTGTTAATCGAGATAGACTGGCAGATCTTCTTGAGGATCGTGGTCTTGCCGGCCTTGGGCGGGGACACGATCAGGCCGCGCTGGCCCTTGCCGATCGGCGACACGATGTCGATGGCGCGACCGGTGATGGAATCCTTGCCGTGCTCCATGCGCAGCGGCTCATTGGGATAGACCGGGGTGAGGTCGCCGAACTTGGGGCGGTTGCGAATCTGCTCGGGGTCCAGACCGTTGACGGTCGTGATTTTGGCGAGGCCGGCGCGCTTGTCGCCGCCGCGCGAAGGACGCAGCGAGCCCTCGATGACGTCGCCCGTGCGCAGGCGCGCGGAGCGGATGAGGTAGGCGGGCACGAAGGCGTCGTCGTTGGACTTCATGTAGCCATGGGCGTGGATGATGCCGGAGCTGTCCGGGCGAATCTGCAGAATGCCCTTGATGTCGCGGAAGCCCTCGCCCTTCGCGGCGGTGACGTAGATCTCCTCGACGAGCTCGGCTTTCTTCTTGCCGGTCGTCTCGATCTCGAACTCCTTGGCCTTCTCGCGAAGTTCGGCGACCTTCATGGCAGCGAGCTCCTCGCGCGAAAGCGTGGGCTCGGTGGGAGCGGCATTACGCTCCTTGTTGCGTTGCTTGCGATCGCGCTGGCGGTTGCGACGGTCGTTGTTGCGCTCGTCCTTGCGCTCGTTGCGCTCCTCGTTGCGCTTGTGCTGGCGACGGTTGGGGCGAGCGCCGTCTTCGCTCTCGGCGGGGGCGGCACCATCGGTTGCGGTGGTGTCAACATTGGCCGCAGCGGCGTCATTGGCCTCGGCGCCAGAATCAACCTGCGCTTCGACATCAGCATGCTGCTCGGCGGCCTTGGCCTTAACGGACTTCTTGCGACCGCGCTTGGGCTTCTCGGATGCAGGCTGTTCGACGTCCTGGGGCTCGACGGCATCAGTCGATGCATCGGCGGTCGTCTCGGCGGAATCCTCGGACGCACCCTTCTTGGCAGCCTTAGCCTTGGACGTGCGCTTAGCAGCAGTGCGACGGCTGCGACCGGGACGGACGTCGGCGGGCTCGGCATCGGCAGAAACGGCCTCGGAAGTCGTAGCATCCTGGACGGGTTCATCGGCAGCAGTTGAGGACTTGGCGGTCGCCGCAGCATCCCGAGCGGCGGCGGCTGCGGCTGCGGCCTTCTCGGCCTCGACAAAGGCCTTGGGCTTGCGACCGCGACGGTGCGGGCGCAAAGCCGGATCGACAACGGGAACTTCGCTGGCCTCGACAGGCGCAGCGGGCTCAACAGGCGATGTGCCCTCCCCTGCCGCGGAACGGACCGAAGCCTCAGTGAGCTCGGGGGTTACCTGTTCAGCAACCTGCTCGGCCTTAGCAGCCGTGCGACGGCGTGTGCGCGGTACCGGCTTCTCGGTCGGCTGGTCGGCGACAGGAGTCTCGGTGGCGGCAGGCGTCTCGGGCACAGACGGAGCTGCAAGCTCGGTCAGAGCCGCGGCCTCGCGCTCGGCAGCACGACGGCGGGCGCGCACCACCTGAGCCTCGCTAATCTGCGCCAACGCACGTGCCTGCGCGACCTCATCGGAAATCGGCGCCGAGGAGTCAGCTGCAACGGTGAGCTTGGCGCGCGTCGTGCGCGTGGTACGGCGCTTCGGCTTGGTGACCTCCTCGCCGTCAGCGGCAGGCTTGGCCGTGCGGCGCATGCGCTTGGGCTTTGCCGGAGCAGCCTCCTCACCAGTTGCAGGCACGGCCTTCTCAGCCGCTACAGGCATAGGCGTCGAAGCAGCCTTAGGCGTCTCAGGAGCCGAGGCTTGCGCGGGCGCCGCGACCTGGTCCGACGCAACCGGTGCAGCGGGAGCGGCCTGCGTCGTCGTTATTTCGTTTTCTTGCTGTTGATCAGACACAGTGTTTGCTCAACTTTCTTTTCAAGCCCTGTGATCACATGCTCCCTGCATAAACCTTCAGGGCGGCTAAACAGTCTAGTTCCGTTCAAAACGACGGACATCATTGATCTGTATCGAGATGATTGCGTCAACTACGCTGTGTTAGTGTAACACAACCGCCGCCACCTGCAACTTAGTCATTGGGGGGGGACGTTCTTAAACGACTAGTCAAAAGGGACACTCTTTGTTTGCCACCCACAAATCTGACTGCCTCCGCCAAAACTATGGCGGTTTACTACGATGAATCGCTCAACCGCGACCACTCCGAAACTTGTTGAACTAAAACCGCAGGTAGATGCCTTGCACTTTTTAGCAAAAAGCCGGCGTGGTTAGAATTCCTCAATTCATCGTAGTAAACCGGCATAGTTTCGTATTTCCAGCAGTTCCAAATTCATCAATACGTCGGCGTTTGCGAAAAAAGCCCGACCTCCGTAGGAGATCGGGCTTATAGGGCTCAGTTAAACCAAACCTACACGGTCAAATGACCCGCAGATTACATCTGCTCGGGCGCGGAAACGCCAACGAGGGTGAGCACCAGGGCGAGCGTCACACGGACAGCATCACAAGCGGCCAGACGGGCACGCGAAAGCTCGGGGTCGACGGGACGGCCCTCGCTCGGCAGGACCTGGCAGGCAGCGTAGAAGCTGTGGAAGTCGCCAGCAAGCTCCTCGGCAAAGTGCGTCAGACGGAACGGAGCGCGGTCGCGAGCGCAGCTGGCGATCAGGTCGGTGAGCTCGTTGAGCTTGCGCGAAAGGGCGAGCTCGGTCGGGTCGGTCAGCAGCGAGTAATCGACGTTCTCACCGATGGCCTTGGCGGCAACGGCCTTCATGCCCATCTCGTCGGCCTGCTCGGCGGTAACGTCGGCGGCACGGCGCAGGATGGAGCACACGCGGGCGTGAGCATACTGCACGTAATAGACCGGGTTGGAGTTGTCGCGCTTCTTAACGGCCTCGATGTCGAAGTCGACCATCTGGTTGGAGCTCTTGGAGATGAGCGTGTAGCGAGCGGCATCGGAGCCGACCTCGTCGACGAGCTCCTGCAGGGTCACCATGGTGCCCTTGCGCTTGGACATACGGACGGGCTTGCCGTTACGCAGCAGGTTGACGAGCTGGCCCAGTAGAACCTCGAACTTGCCGGGGTAACCCAGAGCGTCGCAGACGCAGCGGACGCGCTCGATGTAACCGTGGTGGTCGGCGCCCCAGATGTCGATGACGTGATCGACGCGCTGGAACTTATCCCAGTGATAGGCGACGTCGGAGGCGAAGTAGGTGTACTCGCCGTCGGACTTGATCAGGACGCGGTCCTTGTCGTCGCCCAGATCGGTGGAGCGGAACCACAGGGCGCCGTCCTTGGTGTAGAGGTAGCCCATCTTGTCGAGCTTCTCAAAAGCGCGGTCGACGGCGGAGGTGCCGGCGGTCTCGCCCTCGGTGTCCTTCACGTACAGCGAGCGCTCGGAGTACCAACGGTCGAAGTCGCAGTTGACGGCGTGGCAGAGGTCGCGCATGTTATCGACCATCTTTACATAGCCGCGCTCGCGGAAGATCTCCATGCGCTCCTGCGGATCGGCGTCGACCCACTTGTCGCCGTCGGTGCGCCAGAACTCGGCGGCCTCGTCGATGATGTAGTCGCCGCCGTAAGAGTCCTTGCCCAAGGTCTCGGCAAAGTTGTCCTGATACGGATGGGTCTCGGGGTGCTCGTCGTTCTCGTCGGCAACAAAGGCGTCGCGGTCGGCGATCAGCAGCTTGTGAGCCTCGTCGATATCAACGCCCTGCTTGGCGATGATGTCGGCAAGCTGCATATAGCGCGTGCTGATGGAGTTGCCGAAGGTGTTCATCTGAGAGCCGTGGTCATTGATGTAGAACTCACGCTGGATGTCGTAACCGGCGTGGTCCATGACGCGGCAAAGGGAGTCGCCCAGAGCGGCCCAGCGGCCGTGACCAATGTGCATGGGGCCGACGGGGTTGGCGGAAACGAATTCGACCTGGGTCTTCAGGCCACCACCGACGTTGGACTTAGCGAAGTCCATGCCCTTCTCGCGAGCCTCGCCAAAGATGGCATTCTTGACGGCAACGGAGAGGTAGAAGTTGATGAAACCGGGGCCTGCGATCTCAACCTTCTCGATCGCGGGATCCTCGGGCATATGGGCAACGATGGCCTCGGCGATCTTGCGCGGGGCGCAGTGGGCCAGCTTGGCGGACTTCAGGGCCATGGTAGAGGTCCACTCGCCATGAGAAGTGTCAGCCGGTCGCTCGATAGCGCAATCGTCAAGTTCAAATGCGGAAAGGTCGCCGGCCTCCTGGGCCGCAGCAAGCGCAGCGCGTACCAGCTCTTCAATCTTCTCGGGCATAGATCCTCCTTGTGTTAAAGCCCCCGAGCTCTTGGTCACTCGTAGGGCAAAAGCCAGAGTTTGTAGCACTCTATCACAAGCGACGGGCACTGTCGCAGGGTAAAGCCAATCGAAATTGCATATGCACAAAATTGACTACAGCTTGCATGGACTCACTCAAAGATGCCGGTCTGCCTGCAGATTATGCACGCGTTGAAAATGCATAAAGGTGTGAATGAGCTGTGTCTTTTATCGAATACTCTTACCTATCAGAGTTGTGTGCTTTTCCTGCATAAAGTGAGGATTTGCGCACGTCAGCGTGTTATTCTAGACATACGTAAATTCGTATAAGTTGGAGGTAGCATGTTCTCAATCGGTCAACACGTCATTCATCCGGGTCAGGGAGTCTGCACCGTCGTCGGTTTTAGGGACGACACACCGCAGCCCATGCTGTTGCTCGAGACCAAGCAGGGGCATGCGCAGACGATTCTTATGTACCCCGTGGCGCAGGCCGACCGTTTGCACGCTGCCATCTCGCAGCAAGATGCCGAGCACCTGCTGAGCCACTACGACGAGCTGGAGTGCGACACCTTTACCGAGCGCAACAGCTCGCTTGAGGAGACGCACTTTAAGCAGCAGCTCAAGCTGGGCGCGCCCGAGACGGTCCGCGTGGCAAAGACCATGATGCACCGCATTCGTCAGGCCGAGGAAGCAGATAAAAAGCCCAGCTCTTACTATATGCGTGTACTCAAGGAAGCCAAGCGCCGCTCCATCGAGGAGTTCGCCGTGGCATTGGGCGTCACCGAGGAGGCCGCCGAAGCCCGCCTAGCCCAAGCCGCCCTCAACTAACCCATCCGCGCCAAAAACCACCACACAGGGGACAGGCACCTTTGTGGTGGTTTTTTCGTTCTAGTCGTTCTAGTAGTATTCATTCTTAGCGATACCTGCGAGCACAAGGAGTCTTTTATGGCAGAGCCACTTTCCGCCGGAATCACCCGCGACCGTGCGTTCGAATTGCTCAACGAGCACAATAAGGACCCGTTCCACATCACCCACGGCGAAACGGTCGAGGGCACCATGCGCTACTTTGCGCGCGAGTTCGACCCCGAGAACGAGGAGTTTTGGGGCATCGTCGGTCTGCTGCACGACCTAGATTGGGAGGAGCATGAGGACGACCCCATGAACCACACCATCTATGCTGCCGAGATTCTTGAGGGCGAAGGTGCGTCTCCCGAGCTCATTCGCGCCATCCAGACGCACACGTCGGACTTCAACACCTCGCTGCCCAAACCCGAGCTGCAGATGGAAAAGATCCTGTTTGCCTGCGATGAGCTCACCGGCCTGATCGGCGCTGCAGTCATCATGCGCCCGAGCAAGAGCGTTATGGACTTTACGACCAAGTCGCTCAAGAAGAAGTTCAAGGACAAGCGCTTTGCCGCCGGCTGCTCGCGCGACGTGATTTCGCAGGGCGCCGAGATGTTGGGCTGGGAGCTCCCCGAGCTCTTTGACCGCACCATAGCGGCCATGCAGTCCTTCGCCCCCGACCGCGACACCTTTCAGGCTTAATTCCAAAACCATCACAAAGGGGACAGGCACCTTTGTGGTGGTTTTTATTTGCGCGGGCGTTAGGGGCGGACCTGGCCGGTGCCTCGGAGCTTGTATTTGTAGGTGGTGAGGGCCTCGGCGGCAAAGGGGCCGCGGGCGTGGAGCTTTTGGGTCGAGATGCCAATCTCGGCGCCCAGGCCAAACTCGCCGCCGTCGGTAAAGCGCGTGCTGGCGTTGGCATACACGGCCGAGGCATCGACCTCGTCCAGGAAGCGCTCGCAAGCATCCGTGTCCTCTGCAACGATGGCCTCGGAGTGCATCGTGCCGTAGCGGTTGATGTGCGCGATGGCCTCGTCCTCGTTCGCCACGACCTTCACGCTCATCTCGAGCGCCAGATACTCGCGACCCCAGTCCTCCTCAGTCGCGGCAACGTAGTCATCGCCCTCGGCAAGCCCGGCGTCGGCGCATGCGGCGCACGTGGCCTCGTCGCCGTGAATGAGCACGCCGTGGTCATGCAGCACGGCCACGACCGCGGGCAAAAACGCATCGGCCACGGCACGGTCGACCAGCAGCGACTCGGCGGCATTGCACACGCCTACACGCTGGGTCTTGGCATTAACGATAATGTTGAGCGCCTTATCAAAGTCGGCGGACTCATGCACGTAGATGTGACAGTTGCCCGTGCCCGTCTCGATCACCGGCACAAGCGACTCGCGCACGCAGCGCTGGATCAGGCCTGCACCGCCGCGCGGAATGAGTACGTCGACAATACCGCGGAGCTTCATGAGCTCGCCAGTGGCCTCGCGGTCGGTGGACTCGATCATCGACACGGCCTCGCGCGGGAAGCCCTTGGCCTCGAGCGCATCGGCCAGCAGCTCAGAAATCATGGCACACGAGTGATAGGCCAGCGAGCCGCCGCGCAGAATGCAGGCGTTGCCGGTACGGATGCAGATGCCTGCGGCGTCGGCCGTCACGTTGGGACGCGCCTCGTAAACCATGGCGACCAGGCCCAGCGGCACACTCACACGGGTCAGGTCCACGCCGCTTGCAAGCACGCGGTGGTCGAGCACGCGGCCCACGGGATCGGGCAGCTCGGCGAGCTTTTCCAGGCCGGCGGCCATGCCCTCGACGCGCTCGGGCGTCAGCAGCAGGCGATCGAGCAGTCCGGCCGAGGTACCCGCATCGCGCGCAGCGGACATATCGAGCTCGTTGGCGGCGACGATGGAGTCGACGCCGTCGCGCAGCGCCGCGGCCATGGCGCGCACGGCCTCCTGGCGCTGTTCATCGCTCGCCGTGGCAAGCGAGGCCGACGCTGCCTTGGCGGCAACGGCAAGATCGTGGACATACGTGGCTATATCGACCGACATGGGCGGCCCTTTCTCCTAGAAGTTTGCAACCATGGTAGCCGATTTGCGCATGGCCTCGCCCGCGGCGGTAGAATTGGTCAACCCGAAACACCGCAACGAACGGAAGACTCACATGGCCCTCATCACTTCGTACCACGTCCCCGGCCTTTACGTCGAGGACCACAGCATCGACGTCCCCCTTGACTGGCGCGGCCTGGAGCCGATGCTCCTGGCCGTCGGCAGCACCATGCGCCGCGGCGCTATGCCGGCGCCCATCGCCGGCGCGCCCGAGAGCATCAAGCTCTTCTACCGTGTGGTTTGCGCGCCCGACCGCATCAACGACGATCTGCCACTGCTCCTGTTTTTGCAGGGCGGCCCCGGCGGCGAGAGCCCGCGTCCGCTGTCGCCCACAAGCGACGGCTGGATCGAGGAGGCCGTCAAGCACTTCCGCGTGGTCCTTCCCGACCAGCGCGGCACCGGACGCAGTAGCTGCGTGGACGGACGCACGATCAAGGCACTGGGTGATCGCGCAACGGCCGCCGGCGCCGATACTGCACGCTCGCAGGCGGACTTCCTCAAGCGTCACCTCGCCAGCTCCATCGTGCGCGATTTTGAGTACCTGCGCCTGGTGGGCTTTGGCGGCAAGCCCTGGGTCACACTCGGGCAGAGCTACGGCGGTTTTTTGACGCTGAGCTACCTGTCGCTCTTCCCCGAGGGCGTGGCGGCAAGCTTTACCTGCGGCGGCATTCCGCATGTGCCGGCGAGCGCCAGCGAGGTCTACACGCACACCTTCCCGCGCATGGCCGCCAAGACGCAGCAGTATTACGACCGCTACCCCGCTGACGTCGAGCGCGTGGCAGCCCTGGCCGATGCCCTCGAGGAGCAAAAGCCCGTGCTGCCCGACGGCTCGCCGATGACGGTCGAGCGCCTGCAGCTCATGGGCAGCGACTTTGGCATGAAGCCGAGCTTTGAGCGCATGCATTGGATTATCGATCATGCTTTTGTTGACGGCGACGGCACGCTGACCTGCGGTGCCTCGGTATCTGACAGCTTTTTGATGCGCGCCTTCGAGCGCACCAACACACTCACGAATCCGCTGTACTGGACGCTTCAGGAGTTCATCTACGCCGACGGCGACACCATGCCCATTCGCTGGGCCGCGGCAGAAGAGAAGGCACACCGTGCCGAGTTCGACACGCTAGCGCGCCCGCTCATGTTTACCGGCGAGGCCATGTTCCCGTGGATGTTTGAGCAGATGCCCGAACTTAAGCCCTTCAAGCCGGCGATGGATCTGCTGATGGAAGACACCAGCTGGGACAAGATCTACGACCCGCAGCGACTGGCGTGCAACGAGGTGCCCCTGCAGGCCGCAGTGTATTTCGACGACATGTACGTCGATTCGGGCCTGCAGCTCGATACGCTCAGCCGCGTGGGCAACTCGCATGCCTGGGTGACCAACGAGTTCGAGCACGACGGTCTACACGGCGGCGTGGTGTTCAAGCACCTCTTCAACGAAGCCCTCAACCGCGGAGACCTGCGCCGGATCTTCTAGCAAAGGAGTGTCCCCGCCTGCCGGCACAAAAGGAACGTCCCCAAGTGCCGGCACGAAAAAGACAGCGCTGCGGGAAACGATCCGCAGCGCTGTCTTTCTTTATGCAAATACGATCAAGTTATCCCTGTGTATCGCGGGCTTCTCGGCCAGGTCTGCGAGCAGGCGGTTGCTGGCAATCTGGTCCTGGCGGCGGCCGGCGGCAAGCTCCAGCACTTCCGAATCGGCCTCGGCGATACCACGGGCGACAACCATGCCGCTCGGGTCGCACACGTCGAGCACATCGCCCTCGGCAAACGCGCCATCGACCTCGCGAATACCAACCGCAAGCAAGGAAGAACCACGGCTAACCAGCGCCTTCGCAGCACCATCATCGACCGTCACCGAGCCATGTGCCTTGTCACCCAGTGCGATCCACAGCTTGCGGGGCGCGATGTCCAGGCGCTCCGCCGGCGGATCGAACAGCGTACCCACGCTCTCGCCGCGGGCCAGACGCACGAGCGCATCGGGCTCCTCGCCCGAGCAAATCACGCTCTGAATGCCCGCCGTCATGAGAATGCGGCTCGCGCGGATCTTGGTGATCATGCCGCCCGTGCCCACCGATGTGGAAGAATCGCCCGCCGAGGCGATGATCTTGGCGTCGATCTTATGCACGACCGGGACGAACTCGGCCGTGGGATCCTCGTGCGGATTGGCGGTGTAGAGGCCATCGATGTCCGAGAGCGTCACGCACAGATCGGCAGAAACCAGGCAGCTCACAAGCGCCGCCAGCGTGTCGTTGTCGCCAAACTTGATCTCATCGACGGTGACGGTATCGTTCTCGTTGACGACCGGCACCACGCCGAGCTCCACCAGGCGAAGCAGGGCGTCGCGCGCGTGCAGGTAGGACGTGCGGCGCGCCGTGTCGTGACGCGTGAGCAGCACGAGCGAGGTGAGCAGGTCGCGCGCATGGAACTCCTCGTCGTAGGCCGACGAGATGATGCACTGACCAGCCGAGGCGCAGGCCTGCAGGCTCGGCAGGTCGCCGACCGGCTTACGGTCGAAGCCCAGCACGGGATAGCCGCAGGCAATGGCGCCCGAGCTCACCACGATCAGGCGCCAGCCAAGCTCGCGCAGCGCTGCGGCCTGGTCGGCAAGCCCGCCGATAAAGGCGCGGTTGACCTTGCCGTCGGCGCCCACCACCGTGGACGAACCGATCTTTACCACCATCGTTTTAGAAGAAGTCGTCATACGTCAAACCAATCAACTGTTCAGCGAACGGCCGAGCCGGCGGCCAGGGAAGCGTGACTCGCCCCTACCGCCCAAGGAATTAGTGAGCCCAGGGAAAGGCAGAGGCCGCGGCCATGTTCTTACGCACGAGCTCGTCGCGCACCTGAGCCAGGCCCTGCTCCATACCCACCACATAGGTCTGCGGGTACAGGAAGCGCTTGAAAGCTGCGTCCAGATGGTCGAGCGCCCAAGCACAGCGCTCGCGCGCGTCCTGGATGCTCTCACGCGGAGCCACCGCACTGCCATCGCGCACGATCGGCACCAGCAGCTCGCGATACTCGAGTTCGGACACGTCGGTCACCAGGGCGGCATCGTTCACGGCCACAAGGGTATTGCCGCGCGCGGCGCCCTCCCCCGCCAGATGGTCCTCGTCGTAGATCATGTCGCAGACCGGGCCGCCAAAGCCGTCGTAATAACGGCGCACGCGTTGCACACCCGGGATCGTGCGCTTGTATGGCTGCTCAGAGAGCTTGACCACCGGCGTCCATGGATCTGCCTCGCTCGCACGGCGGGCGGAAAGCTTGTACACGCCGCCCAGCGCCGGCTGGTCATAGCAGGTCGCAAGCTTGGTACCCACGCCAAAACTGTCGATGGGCGCGCCCTGGTCGAGCAGCGACTGAATCGTGTACTCATCCAAATCGTTAGAAACCGAGATCCCCACATAGGGCAGGCCCTCGGCATCAAAACGGCCGCGCACATACTTGGAGAGCTTGGCGAGGTCGCCGGAGTCGATGCGAATGGCCGACAGGCGCTCGCCCACCGCTTCCATCTCCTTGGCAACCGTAATGGCATGTTCACAGCCCTCGCGCACGTCATAGGTGTCGATGAGCAGCGTACAGTTCTTGGGGCTCGACTTGGCAAAGGCGCGGAAGGCCTCGAGCTCGGAATCGAAGCTCATCACCCAGCTGTGCGCATGCGTGCCAAAGACGGGAATACCGTAGCGGCGGCCGGCGAGCACATTGGACGTAGAGGAGCAGCCGGCAACGTAGCTCGCGCGCGCGACGGCCAGCCCGCCATCGGGACCCTGGGCGCGGCGCAGGCCAAACTCGGCAACGGGACGGCCGTCCGCCGCCAGCACCACGCGCGCCGTCTTGGTGGCGACAAGCGTCTGGAAGCCGACGATGTTGAGCAGCGCCGTTTCGAGCAGCTGGCACTCCAGCGCGGGACCGGTGACGCGAACCATGGGTTCGCGCGGAAAGACGAGCTCGCCCTCGGGGACGGCGTCGATGTTTACATGTGCATGAAAATCGCGCAGGTAGTCGAGGAATGCAGGCTTGAACATCGCACCGCCGGCCGGGGCCTGGAGTGAGGCGAGGTAGTCGATATCCTCGGGCGTAAAGCGCAGGTTCTCGACCAGCTCGGGCAGCTCGGCGGTGCCGCACATGACGGCATAGGCGCTGCCAAAGGGATGGTCGCGGTAAAACGCGGTAAAACAACCCTGCTCATTGGCCTTGCCGCTCTCCCACAGGCCCTGGGCCATAGTGAGCTCGTACAGATCGGTGAGCATTGCAATGTCGGTGGGATGCGAGATGTCGGTCAAAGCCATGGGGCGACCTTTCGGATGCGTTGTGCAGAGGTTGAGGGTTGGAAAAGGGCAGAGTGTTCGGGCATGGCACCCAGCGCGAATGGGCTAGAGCAGGCCCATGCTGGTCAGGATCGTGTAGCCCATAAAGATGACAAACGCGATGAGGGCAAGGACAATGATGATTTTTTGAGCCGGCGCCATGCCAGGGATCTCGTTCTCGCCCGTAGGCTCCTTGGAGGTAACCATGCGCTGGGCAAAGGTCATCTCGTCACGGCTCGGCTTGGGCTCGACGGACTTGGAACGAGCGACCTTTTTAGGCTGAGGTTTAGGTGCGGTGGGCGCGGGCTTCGCGGCGGCGGGCTTGGGCGCGGGGGCGACGTTCGCGGCGGCCTCCTCGGCCTTCGCACGCTCGGCACGCAGGGCGGCCAGCTCCTCACGCTCGCGGCGTGCCTCTTCCTGGGCCTCGCGACGAGCTTTCTCGGCGCGGAGCTCTTCCAACTCGGCGCGTTCCTCGGCAGACAGTGGTTGGGACTCAAGCTTGGCCATGGTACAGCCCTTTCTTTTAAAAAAAGCCGCCGACACAATGTCAGCGGCTTATCAAATCCAAGGGTGGAGACGAAGGGAGTCGAACCCTCGGCCTCTGCCATGCGACGGCAGCGCTCTCCCAACTGAGCTACGTCCCCAGGACAAGTTGATATTTTACCTACGGCTCGCCAACTGTCAACGCCCAATACCCAGTCTTTTTGGGACGCGGCTATTTTGACAACTTTTCGAGCAGGCGATCCTCTCGATGATTTTTTAATCCCCGTCCCAGAAAAATCATCGGCGAGCGCACTACTTTGCGCTGGTGAGGACGCCGGTGGTGTCGAACGCCGGGGTAAAGCTCTCGTCTACCGCTCCGCCTTCTTGCCAAAACATCGTCGTAAAGCCCAGGTCGTCGGCATGGTCGAGCACCTGCTCGTACTCCTCGCGCGTCACGGCGCGCGCCAGGTCGCCGCCTTGTTCGCGCATGAGGGCATTGGGCGTGTACTGGTTCATGACCGAGATCGGCACGTCGCCCACCGTCTGCCACACCAGGTCCAACACGCGGCACGAATCGTCCGCATGCCCCGGCAGCACCAGATGACGCACGATTATGCCGCGCTTCATGAGCCCGTCCCCGTCTACCAGCTCTCCCCCGCGGCGCTCAATTTCGCGCGCCATCTGGGCCAGACCCGACACAGCCACGCGCGGGTAGTCCTTAATATGAGAGAGTGACTGCGCAAGCGCCGCATTGGCATACTTAAAGTCGGTAAGCCACACGTCGACCAAATCGCCGAGCGCCGCCACGGCACTCGCACGCTCATAACCGCTCGTGTTGTAGACGATTGGAATGACCAGTCCGCGCTCCCGAGCTGCGGCAATCGCGGCCGGCAGCAGGTGAGCATAATGCGTCGCCGTCACCAGATTGATGTTATTGGCACCTTGGTCCTGCAGCTCCAGCATAATCTCGACCAGGCGCTCGGGCGAAATCTCAAGCCCAAAATTGCCCGTCGAGATCTCGTGGTTCTGGCAATAGATACATTTGAGCGAGCAGCCGCTAAAGAAGATCGTGCCCGAACCGGCCTCGCCCGAGATAGGCGGCTCCTCCCACATATGAAGCGCCGCGCGGGCCACCTTGAGCGTGTCATCGGCACCGCATACGCCGTGCGCACCCTCGTCGCGCACCGCACCGCAACGGCGCGGACACAAATGGCAGGCGGGCGAAAAAAGTTCGGTCAACGGCGTCGGCATAAAAACATGCTCCAAAACAACGATTCAGCAGCTCAAACGTAAAGGGACCAACCGCACAGACGGCTCGAGCCCAAGGCGCCGTAATCGTCCGACACGATTTTTGTAATGTCAAGACTGGAATCGATAAAGTGCCGCTTTATGATGTAGGTATTCCGCCCCCCGCGGAGCAACTGGGTGAACCGTCGCGTTTATTTAGGGAGCCCACACAGTCGTACCTAGTACAGGTATCCTTCGTTGTTAAGGACGCTGGAACAGTCGATGAGGGCACCCACCTGTTTTAGGTGGGTTCATTTTCGTAACGTGGGGGGTGGTTTTTATTTGCCGAAAACCACCATTACAGCCCATATGGATCCCCGCCGGTATCCCGACAATCCATCGACAACATCCCAATATCTGGTAAGCGCGTGATTATCGCTGCGCGCAATTCCATGCACCCCCCTTGGTCGAGTATCATGATTCGGCTATGCCCTTTGCGCATGGCGTTCTTCTGACCTTTCCCTTCGACGCTTGGCGGTTTTTAGATTCATGGCTTCATCCCCGAGCTACATACCGTACCTATGCGTGGCAGCGGCGGCCTTTATCACGACCTTCCTCACGGTGCCTCTGGTCAAGCGCCTGGCAATTAAGCTCGACGCCGTCGACTATCCTTCCAAGCGCCGCATCAACACCAAGCCCATCCCGCGTTTGGGCGGAACGGCGGTGTTTTTGGGCCTGGTCGTTGCCTGCATTGTGCAAATCCTAGGCACCTGGCACCTAGGCTGGCCGCCCGTCCTGGTGCCGCACCCGCGCCTTCACATTAGCTATCCTATGCTGGCCCTCTCCTTTACCGTCATCTTTGCGACCGGCGCTATCGACGACGTCATCCAGCTCAAGCCCAAGCAAAAGCTGGCCGGACAGGTCCTCGCTGCGCTCATCGCCTGCGTGGGCGGCCTGCGCATCGGCGTCATCGTCAACCCGTTTGCCCCCGGCGAGATCATGCTCGGATGGCTCGCCTACCCCATCACCGTGATCTATCTGGTGGCATTCACCAACATCATTAACCTCATCGACGGCCTCGACGGCTTGGCCACGGGCATCTGCGGCATCGCCTCGTTCACCATGTTTTCGATGGCCGTTCTCTCGGGCCGTATCGACGCCGCTGCGCTCTCCATTGCGCTCTTTGGCGCCTGTCTGGCCTTTTTGCGCTACAACTTCAACCCCGCAAGCATCTTCTTGGGCGACTCGGGGTCGCTGCTTCTGGGCTTTGCGCTGGGCTCCATCTCGCTACTCAACGTGAGCCGCACCGCCGCGCTCACCTCGCTTATCATCCCGCTCATCGTTGCCGGCGTGCCCATCATCGACACGTTTAGCGCCATCGTGCGCCGCAAGCGCGCCCACATTAGCATCGGGCAGGCCGACAAGGGCCACATCCACCACCGCCTGATCCAAGAGGGCTACAACCAAAAGCAGGCTGTGCTGCTCATCTATGCCTGGTGCATTATGCTTTCGGCCGGCGCCGCCGCGATCAACCAGGTCGAGGTGCCCATGCGCGTGCTCATCTTTACCGTGCTCGCCATTGGCTCGGCGGCCTTTGCCAAGCATCTACATCTGTTTGAGCCCGTGTTGCGTCACCATTACAACAAGCGCACGCACGAGGACGAGCTCGTCACCCCCGACGATCCCGCCTTTAAGCAAGAGGAGCAGGCAGCAGAAGAACGCAAGGAGGAGCGCCACCACAGGCGCTAGGGTAAGCTGCCGAGGATGCGTCCAGACGCCGCCGGCCAAACGTGCAGCCACGCCGCGCCCATCGCACAAGCCGCCGCTCTCCCGTGCCTCGCCTACTTACGACCCGCCCCTCCAATAAACGCGTTATCATCTTGACCCATGAACATACGTTAGGAGCAATCATGCCAAACGAGAACAGCTACGAAGTCGCGCTGCAAAAGAGCAACGCCATTCGCGAGGGCCTGGCCAAAACGCCCGAGAAGTTCACCATGCTCACCGGCGACCGCCCCACCGGCCGTCTGCACCTGGGTCACTACTTCGGCACCCTCAAGGGCCGTGTTGAGCTGCAGAACATGGGCGCCAAGACCAACGTGCTCATCGCCGACTACCAAGTCATCACTGACCGCGATACGACCGAGCACATCCAGGACAACGTGTACAACATGGTCATGGACTACCTTGCCTGCGGCATCGACCCCGACAAGACCATGATCTACGCGCACTCCGCCGTACCCGCCGCAAACCAGCTCATGCTGCCGTTCCTGTCGCTGGTCTCCGAGGCCGAGCTGGCGCGCAACCCCACGGTCAAGGCCGAGATGGAGGCCTCGGGCCACGAGCTCACCGGCCTTCTGCTCACCTACCCGGTGCACCAGGCCTGCGACATCCTGTTCTGCAAGGGCAATGTGGTGCCCGTCGGTCGCGACCAGCTGCCGCACATCGAGCTCACCCGCACCATCGCCCGCCGCTTTAACAACCGTTACGGCAAGGTGTTCCCCGAGGTCGACGCACTGCTGTCCGAGACCCCGCTGCTGCCGGGCCTGGACGGTCGCAAGATGAGCAAGAGCTACGGTAACGCCATCAACATCTCGATGACCGCCGAGGAGACGGCCAAGCGCATCAAGAAGAGCCAGACCGACTCCGAGCGCATGATCACGTTCGATCCCGAGAACCGCCCCGGCGTGTCCGGTCTGCTTTCGACGGCCGCCATCTGCACCGGCCGTTCCGAAGTCGAGATTGCCGAGGAGATTGGCATGGGCGGCTCCGGCCAGCTCAAGAAGTACGTGACCGAGGCCGTCAACGAGTACTTCGCGCCGATCCGTGAGCGTCGCCAGCGCTACGAGAACGACCTGGATTACGTAAAGGACGTCCTGCACGAGGGCAACCGTCGCGCCAATGAGATCGCCGAGCAGACCCTGGGCGAGGTTCAGGACGCCATGGGCATGGTGTACTAGGCAAAGCGCCTTCGCACAACATAGACGGTGAGGCTGAATCCTCACCGAAACAGGAACAGGCCCGCTGGCAGATAGTTGCCAGCGGGCCTGTTCCCGAAGTACACCGTTGAATCGCACAGAGGGGAGGAATGCGAATCAAACTCAACAGGGCAGGCTTTTTCATCGCCTATTGCCTGCTCCGTTGCTGAAAACAATATAGTTCACCGTGGTTTACTTTGCTGCGACAAACCGCGCCGCCATACCTTCTCCATAAGTTAACCTCGGTAAACCTGCCAAAACCACCACAAAGGGGATAGGCACCTTTGTGGTGGTTTAAGCCACGGCAGAGCCGCTAGAGCCCTGCAGGCCAGCGACAGGCGGCCAAGTCGACGTGCATGTCGTCCTTAAACGCCACACCCTCCCCTAGCAAAAGCTCACGTTGAGCATCGGGACCGCCAAAAGCAAAACCATCGCATATGCGGCCATCGGCAAACACCACGCGGTGACAGGGAATCTCGCCGGGGCGCGGATTGCCATGCAGGGCATACCCCACGTACCGCGCACTTCGTGGACGTCCAGCAAGCAGCGCCACCTGACCATACGTGGCGACCATCCCCTCGGGAATCTGCTCGACCACCTCGTACACCCGCTCAAAAAAGCCCTCAGACGCCATTGCTCGCTCCCTTCCACCCGGAATAGCATAAACCACCACAAAGGTGCCTGTCCCCTTTGTGGTGGTTTTGGCAGGTGGGCTAGTTAACGGGCTGGAAGAAGGCTACGGCTACGGCGCCGGGGCCTACATGGGTGCCGATGGTGGCGCCGATGGTGTGAACGGGCAGTTCGCCCTCGGTGTGGCCAGCCCACAGTGCCGCGCTGTCCTCGATATACTTCTTGAGCACCGCATCCGAAAGGCCCGTATAGCCGAGCGCCAGCGGCATGGAAAAGTCGATGCCGCCTGCCTTTTCGACCTTCTGGTTGAGCAGGTTACGGCCGTTCTTGGAACCGCGCGCCTTGCCCAGCTGCACGATCAGACCGTCCTCGGCAGCCACAACGGGCTTTACGTTGAGCAGCGTGCCCACGGCGCCGGCAGCAGCAGACAGGCGACCGCCGCGCACCAGGTACTCCAACGTCTCGAGCAGGCCGATGACGACCACGCGGTCGCGCACGGCCTCGACAGCCGCCGCAACCTGAGCCGCGCCCTGGCCCTCGTCCACCAAGCGCAGGGCATACTCGACCAGCACGCGCTCGCCCAGGGTAACGTTATTGCTATCCACCACGTACACATCGCCGCCCGGGGCCTCGGCAAGTGCGGTGCGGGCACTCTGATTGGTGCCCGAGAGCTTGGCGCCCACGGTAATAATCACGGCCTCATCGCCGGCCTCACGCGCTTCGGCAATCGCCTGCGAAAAGGCGTACGGGTTGACCTGACCGGTCTTGGGCAGCTCATCGCGCTCCACAAGCATCTCGTAAAAGCGCTGGTGATCGATGTCGACGCCATCCATATACACATCGGTGCCAAAGGTGACGGACAGCGGCAGAACACGCAGAGCGGGGTGCTCCGCCGGCGACATATCGCTTGCGGAATCGGTAATAATGCGGACGGACATAACGAATCCTTTCTTGCGCAGGTCCCGCGCGGGGAATTTTGACAGCAATGCCCCGGCACGGCATACGCGCTCAAACGGGACTATGCAGTTTTTAATGGGAAGCAAATGCCTTGGCGGCCTTAGATCTCACGCAGGGTGTTGAGAATCGTACGCAGCGACGCATACATCTGCTCGCGCTGCTCCACACCCATAGCCTTACCGGTGGTGTCGAGCACCTCGCGAATGATGCGGTCCGCCTCGCTCATGCTCTCGCCGCCCAGAGCGGTCAGGCGCACCGGGGCACGATACTTAACGGCTGCATCACCCGAGTCGTCGACCTCGACGTAGCCGCCCTCCTCCAGATGCGCGAGCGTGCGCGAGACGGCGGCACGGGTCACGCCTGCCATGCGAGCCAGGTCAGCGCCAGTCAGGCCGTCCTTGCTGCGCTCAAGATAGTACAGGCACATAACGTCGGAGCCCTTGAGGCCCAGCCTTGCGCCCTCGGATGTCTTAATGCGCTGGATCTCCTTGTAGAGCCCGCTGATCAGTCCGACAAAGTCCTCGAAACGTGTCTCGTCGTTCTGCTGCATGGGAGACGACCGCCTTTCGCTTGCATGATGCTAACGGGTAAACATCTTAGCCGCACAAGGCAACACCCATACCCAAATATCCCATTTGTTAACCCATCAACATAAAAACCACCACAAAGGGGACAGGCACCTTTGTAGTGGTTTTGACCGGCGAACATGATCCGCAGGCGTCGCTACAGTTCCACGCAGGGATTGTCGCGGGTCACAAGCGTCTTAACGACAACCGTCGCTCCCAGATAGCGCTCAAGCAGCTCGGCTAAGCGATCGATCGCGGCCTGGCAATCCCCCATCCGCTCGGGCTCCACGCACTCAATCGCCAGGAATGCATCGGCCGAATCGTCGGACAGCGCCGTGCGAACGCCATCGCGCCAGTTCCAGCAGCGGCATACGGCGCCCGCATCATCGATATAGGCGAGCTCGCCGGGCAGCGTCGGGTCATCCGTTTCCTCGCCAAGTGGCAGGAACGCATCGCCGCCGTCAGTCACCTTCAAGCGAAGATCCCCCTCAATCGCATGCAGGTCCTCGCCGCCAACGGGCAGGGCGTAGGTCAGCGACACCGTGTTGTAGATGTCCACCGCGGGCGTAATGTGGCCCACCGGTTTGCCCTTGAGCACGCGCTTGAGCAGGTTCTCAATTGAGCAACGCGCGCCCTTTTTGGTCTTGAACAGCCGATAAGCCTCGCGCCATGCCTTGACCGGTGCGTTCTCGCTGATAGTATCGCTGGTCAGATGACGCTCCGCGTCGATATTGGCGCGGTCGAGCAACGCCGCAATCGCGTCCACGTCCTCTTGAGGAATCTGAGCCGCGGGCTTCATGCCCTTTACGACCGCAACACCGACAGCCGCCTGCGGAAATAGCTCCCAAAACGAATCCTCGGCAATAAAGCTCTTCATGCGCTCTCCCTTCATCGTGCGCGCCCGAGCGAGGGCGCCTAAACAAAAAGCGCCCTTACGACGGCCACCTTCAAAGTCCTACGGTGCCGCCACAAGAGCGCTTACGCTGCCCCCATCCGGAGAAGGGAGCGATATGTTAGGCGTATTGTAACCCGAGTCATCCGCGCGAGTAAAACCACCACAAAGGTGCCTGTCCCCTTTATGGTGGTTTTGGGTCTGAGGCGACGCTAGTGGCGAAGTCCCAGCAGGCCGTGGCCGCGATGACGGGCGTCGGCGTGCACCTGAGCGTGCGGACCGGCGGCCTTGACGGATTCGGGCAGGTGCGAGTACTTCTTCTCGAAGTTCTCCTCGAACATCACGGCCAAGTTGTGCGCGGCCTCGTCGTAGCGAGCGGTGCTCTGCCAATACTGGCGCGGCACCAGGATGCCGTCGGGTACGCCGTGGCACGTGGTGGGAATGTCGACGTTAAAGATGTCGTCGTGCACGAACTCGCTGTCCTCGATGGTACCGTCGAGGGCGCGGGCCACCAGGGCGCGCGTGTAGGCAAGCTCGATGCGATGACCCACGCCGTAGCCGCCGCCGATCCAGCCGGTGTTGACCAGGTACACACGCGTGCGGCCGTCGGCGATGCGCTCACCGAGCATCTTGGCATAGACCATGGGGTCGAGCGGCATAAACGGCTCGCCAAACAGCGAAGAGAACGTGGGCGTGGGCTCGGTGACGCCGACCTCGGTGCCGGGGATCTTGGCCGTAAAGCCCGTCACAAAGTGATACATGGCGACGTCGGCCGTCAGGCGCGAGATGGGCGGCAGCACGCCAAAGGCATCGCAGGTCAGGAAGAGCACGACGCTTGGAGTGGTGCCCATGCCCTTGGTCCACGCGTTGGGAATGTGCTCCACAGGGTATGCCACGCGCGTGTTGTGCGTGATCGAGATGTCGTCGTAGTTGGGCTTGCGGTTCTCGTCGAGCACCACGTTTTCGCAGATCGCGCCAAAGCGGACAGCGTTGAAGATCTCGGGCTCGTGGAACGCGTCCAGGCCCTCGCATTTGGCGTAGCAGCCACCTTCGATGTTGAAGATGCCCATGTCGGACCAACCGTGCTCGTCGTCGCCGATCAGTAGGCGCGTGGGGTTGGCCGAAAGCGTGGTCTTGCCCGTGCCCGAAAGGCCAAAGAACACGGCGGTCTCGTGCGTGACGGGATCCATGCTGGCCGAGCAGTGCATGGGTAGCACGTCGTCCTCGACGGGCAGCAGGTAATTCATGACGCTGAAGATGGACTTTTTGATTTCGCCGGAGTAACCGGTGCCGGCAACCAAAATCACGCGCTCCTGGAAGTTGATGACCACGGCGGCGCTGGAGTTGAGGCCCTTAATGGCGGGATCGCACTGGTAGCCGGGAGCGGCGAGCACACAGAAGTCCGGCTCGCCGGTGCGTGCGATTTCACGGGCAAGCGGGCGGGCGAGCATCTGCTTAATAAAGAGCGCTTGGCTGGCACGCTCGCAGGCGACAAGCAGGCGACGCGTATGGTTGCGATCGGCACCGGCCATACCGCGAGTGACGAACACATCGCGCTCGTTGAGGTAGTTGACGATACCGGCCTTGATGGCCTCGTAGCTCTCGGCAGAAAGCGGGCGGTTGACGGCGCCCCAGGCGATCTTGTCGTGCACGTCGGGCGTGTCGACGATAAAGCGGTCGTTGGGCGAACGGCCGGTACGCTCCCCCGTCTCGATCACCAGCGCGCCGTTGGATGCCATGCGGCCTTCTTCGCGGCGGATAGCGTGCTCGACGAGCTCCGCGGCGGGTAGATCGACCAGCAGACGGGGTTGATTCTCGGCGGGATCTTCGACCAGCGCAATACCAAAGTTGGACAGAACTTCTGCAGGGGTAACACCAGGCATGGGGCCTCCTTTAAAAGCGCGACACGTGGACGCGGCGCGCACTTTACTCACGTAAAGCCCGTTGTACCCGATATGCAAAAACGTTTTTGCGGCAACGGCGAAGCGCCCGCCCAACGGTCAAAAATCGCAGGCAAGCGGCCTAGTCGTTAGGGACACTCTTGAACAGGCAACAACCAAGGAGCGACCCCGGATGCCGGCACTTAGGGACGTTCCCAAAGTGCCGGCACATAAGGAACGTCCCCAAATGCCGTCTACTGAATGGCGCCGCCGAAATTATCGAACAACCTGTTCAAAAACACGAACGAACACCGTCGCGTCTATACTAGAGCGTAGCAATAGAAAGGACTCCGCTTTGAGCATCACGCCCATCGATAGCATTCGCCGCGCCATCGCCCGCCGCAATGGCGTCGCCGACCCCACCGTATCGGACGGGGCGCACGGGCAGGGCGGACGCATCGAGAACGGCCTGTTCCCCGCATCGCACACCGCCGAGGAGCTCGCACGAATCCAAGAGCTAAGCCAGCGTAACGCCGGCGGTCCCGACAGCAGCCAGGCCACACGCCGTCGCCGCGAGCGCGATCGCCAGCCCGGCCCCATCCACCGCATGGTCAATGCCTGGTGGAACCGCCTGCTCGGAGCCGTCTACGGCGGCGGCTTCTCCACGCAAGAAGCCGAGTACGAAGATCACGCCACCCGTCGCGACTACCTTTGGAATACCCTGGGCACCGCCGTGTGGGGCATGGTGTTTCCGTTGCTCACCATCGTGTCCACACAGCTCGTGGGCGCCGAGGAGGCTGGCAAATTCTCCATCGCCTTTGTCACCGGCACGCTCATCATGATCGCGTGCAACTACGGCGTGCGCAATTTCCAGGTCTCGGACATCGACGAAAAGACGTCCTTTGCCTCTTACCAGCTCAACCGCTGGATCTGCGGAGCGCTCGCGCTGGCATGCGGCCTGGTATACAGCAGCGCCCGCGGCTACGATGCGCAGATGGCCACAATCGGCCTGGGCGTCTACCTGTATAAGGTGATCGACGGCATTGCCGACGTGTACGAGGGACGCCTGCAGCAGGCCGACAAACTCTACCTGGCCGGCATGAGCCAAACGCTACGATCCGTCGGCGTCATCGCGGTCTTTAGCGTGGCACTGTTCCTCACGCGCAGCATGCCCATCGCCGCCATGGCCATGGGCATCGCCGCGATTGCCTCGCTCGTGCTGGTCACCGCCCCGCTCGCCCTGCTCGAAACCGAAAAATCACGCCGTATGAGTCTGCGCGAGGCTGGTCACCTGTTTATCCAGTGCGCCCCGCTCTTTGGTGCGCTGTTCCTGTTCAACCTCATCGAGAGCATGCCCAAGTTCGTGATGGAAGGCACACTGGCCTACAAATACCAGCTGTACTTTAATGCACTGTTCTTTCCAGCGCAGGCTATTTTGTTGAGCATTGGATTTATCTATAAACCGCAGCTCCTACGTCTGTCGAGCATTTGGGCGAATCCGCGCAAGCGTCGCCGCTTTGACTTGATTATTGTTGCCGTTATGGCACTGATCGTGGTCATTACCGGAGCGTGCGCCGCATTTATGGCAGGCCCCGGCATCCCCATCATGAGCTTTATGTACGGCCTCAACTTTGAGCGCTACCGCACGTTGGCACTGCTAATGGTTGTCGCCGGCGGCGTCACCGCGGCAATCGACTTTATCTACGCCATCATCACGGTGTTGCGCCACGCCGGCGATGTCACCAAGATCTACCTGATCTGCTTCGCCGTAAGCGTGGTGCTGCCGGTGATCCTGATTAAGCTGCTGGGTCTGATGGGCGCCGTGGTGAGCTACCTAGCCATCATGGCCCTACTCCTGGTGCTGCTGATAATCGAGTACGCCGACATCCGCCAGCGCATCGAGCGCGACCGCAACCCCTACGGCGCCTAATTAGCTGCCCCGGTCACCGGAATTTGCGATGGAATCGCCCCGGCTGGGGTCTCGTTGAAGACAATATGCATTACGTAAAACTAAGTGAGTAGATTTTTACCGAATCCCTGACCACACCGACAGAGCACAAGTCTGTGACCTGCGGTTTTATTGAGGCAAATATGTTGGGTGCTCGGCATTTCCAAAAAAGTCTACTCACTTAGCCAGCGGGCAGCCAAATGATTATTTAATCCCCGTCCCAGAGAAATCAATTAGCGGGCAGAAGGGCAAGAGTAGTCAAAAAAGCCCCATTACAGTTTGAGTCGTCCGAAAGGGCGGCTCTTTTCCGTTGCACGGTTATACGATTGAGCCGTACCGGTGGTCGCTGGCCGACCGCCCCGGACGGCCGTCAGCCCCTGCCCCGTAGAGGGCC